>OFRH01000008.1_pt1 | contig 81248 bp, 72 predicted proteins | sample 1543111 | NCBI WGS metagenome assembly OFRH01 (sample SAMN07774220, study PRJEB24372) | wastewater metagenome | isolation source: Exp Tend NO 100WW | collected 2016-02
CGGGCGTATTCCTTGGGGCCGACGAAGAAGTCGCCCTCGAGGGTGCGGGAAAGGTCGGCGGCGGGGACGGTCTCCCACGAGGCGAAGGCCTGCAGGCCGCGCTTATCCGCTCCGAGCGGCACCGGCAGCACGACGACCTCGGTACGCGGGCCGCGGGCGGCGGCGTCGGCCGGGTGCAGGATGGCGGCGAAGAACTGATTGCCGGAACCGACCCAGAGGAGCGGCTTGGCGACGGAAGCGACCGGGTGCTCGGCCTGGGCCTTATGCGAACCGAGACCGAAGAAGCCGTTGGAGTCCGTGAACTTGTCGAGGCCGACGCGCGTCAGGTCTTCGCCGTCGTAGGCGAGCACGGAGAGGAACTGGTTGGCGGAGTCGCCGGAAGTGGGCTGCCAGCAACCGGTCGAGACCCAGATCGAAGGGGCGGGCTTACCGGCGGCCGGGATGACCTTGGTGGCGAAGCGGAGAGAGTAAGCCTCGGCGGTCTCGCCGGCCTTGGGCGCGACGAACGAGAACGTGCGCTCGACACGGGCGCCATCAAGGGAACCGACGAGCGTGACCGCGTTGGCGGTGGCACCGGGCTGGGCGACGAACTCGGAGAGCACGGCCTCCAGCTTGCCGGTCGCGGCGTTCTTGACGGCGAGCGCGAGGGCGGATTCATCATTGCCGGCGTTGAAGGTGACGATGCCGGCCTTGGAGACGTCGGCGAATTCCTTCTTGAGTTCGATCTTCGTGATCGCGCCGCCGCGGCTGGAGAGCGTCACCTTGATGTGCTCGTTCTCGATGACGAAGGACTTGGCATCGGCGCGGGCGACCGGCTTGGCCGACTGCGCGGAAGGCGCCAAGGAGCTGCTGGCCTTGGGGCTGAGCGCGGTCGGGGCGACTGGAGCGGCCGAAACCTGGGCGGCAGGCGCCGGGGCGCCGGCGGGCTTAGGCGCGGGCTTGGTGAGGAAGAAAAGGGCGAAGGCGCCGACGATGCAGGCCATACCCAGGAAGAAGTTCTTGCGATCCATGGAAAGTGAGTGGTTTGGCGTAGGGAACGGACCGCCCGTGTGCAAGGCACAAGGCGCCCCTTGGCCCTTATTAAGGGGTTTTCAGGCTCAAAAACGGAGCAAGCGGGGTCCCCGCCCCGCCCGGCCTCAGGAACCGGGCTTGGTCGCCGGAAGCTTGGCCAATTCGGCCGGCACCGCGTCGGCGGCGTAGGTCGGGAAATTCAGTTCCAGCAACGAGAGGAAAGGCACGCTGAACTTGGTCTGGCCCGCCGAACGATCGACCAGCGAAGCCACGGCGACGGCGGTGGCGCCGTTGGCCTTCAGGATATCGAGGCACTCCTGGGCGCGACCTCCGCGGGTGACGACGTCTTCGGCGACGATCACGCGCTCGCCCGGACGGAAGGTGAAATTACGACGGAGCACGAGCTTGTCGTTCTCCTTCTCGGCGAAGACGAATCGGACGCCGAGCTGGCGCGCGATCTCCTGGCCGACGACGAGGCCGCCCATCGCCGGAGCGAGGACGGTGTCGCAAGGATGAGCCGCGAGCTTGGGACGGAGCAGCTCGATCAGGCGCGTGACCTTGTCCATGTGCTGGCAGACCTGGGCGCACTGGAAGAAATGACCGCTGTGGAGACCGGAGCGCAGGACGAAGTGGCCGGTCAGGAGGGCCTTCGAATCACGGAAAATCTGGAGGACTTCTTCTTGGGACGAGCTCATGCTGACTCTGGATAAGGTGAAAAAGGCCGGCTGGGCGAGGCGATATCCCACCGGTCCCCGCAAAAGGTTCGCCCTGCCCGGCCGGAGGCCTAGATAAAGACGACCCCATGGAAACCAGCGCCAACCAGCAGCAAGCCTCCAACGCCAAGGGATGGATCATCCTCGCCGCGGCCGTCCTGATGGTGACGCCCTTCGTCATCCTGGCCCTGCGCCGGAGCCCGGCCGCCGCCGGCCCGGCCACCGCCGGCATGGTCTGGATTCCCGGCGGCGAATTCACGATGGGCAGCGACAAGGCCGACGAAAAGCACGCCGAAGAAGCGCCCGGCCACGCCGTCGCGATCAAAGGCTTCTGGATGGACGTGACCGAGGTCACCAACGCGCAGTTCCAAGCCTTCGTCGACGCGACGCAGTACGTCACCGACGCCGAGAAGGACCTCGACCCGCGCCAGTTCCCCGACGCGCCGCCGGAAATGCTCAAGGGCGGCTCGTTGCTTTTCAAGAAGGTCTCCGGCGTGAATCCGTTCCAATGCGGCGGCACCAATCTGCCGTGGTGGAACTTCACCGCCGGCGCCAACTGGCGCCAGCCCGAGGGCCCGAAGTCCTCGATCAAGGACCGGATGAACCATCCCGTGCTCTGCCTCACCTACAAGGACGTGCAGGCCTACGCCAAGTGGGCCGGCAAGCGCCTGCCGACCGAAGCCGAATGGGAATTCGCCGCGCGCGGCGGACTCAAGGACAAGCCCTATGTCTGGGGTGACGAAGAACGTCCGCAGGGCAAGATCATGTGCAACCATTGGCAGGGTAAGTTTCCGGAGCGCGACAACGGCATCGACGGCTTCACCTACGTCGCTCCGGTGAAATCATTCCCCGCCAACGGCTACGGACTCTTCGACATGGCCGGCAACGTCTGGGAGATGTGCGAAGACTGGTACGGCCTCGAATATTACAAGGTCTCGCCGAAGGACCGCCCGGTCGGACCGGCCATCGGCCACGACCCCGAGAAGACCGGCTACGGTCAGCATGTGATCCGCGGCGGCTCCTGGCTGTGCGACGAAGGCTACTGCTTCCGTTACCGGGCGACATCCCGCCAAGGCCTCGACACGCTGACGTCGACCAACCACGTCGGCTTCCGCTGCGTCTCGGACGAGCCGGCGCCGGCGAAGTAAGGCTTACTTCTTCTCCTGGTAGTCCAGGTCCTTGCCGAAGGTCTCTTCCATCGTCGCCAGCGCGAGGAAGGCGGCCCCGAAGCAGATCACGCCGAGGATCGCGCCGGCGATCGGCGGCGTGACGCGCGCCTGGGCGAGCGGCATGGCGAGATAGGTGAAGAGGAACGTGAGCGGGACCAGCGAACCACGGGCGAAGTTCGGGACGGTGGTCGCCACGGTGGCGCGGAGATTGGTGCCGAACTGCTCGGCGGCGATCGTGACGAAGAGCGCCCAGTAACCCATGCCGAAGCCCATCAGGAAGATGAGGCGATAGTAGGCGTCGGAGCTCCAGCCGTTGGAACCGAAGAGATAGAAGCCGACGCAGGCCAGGCTGAAGAGCAGGAAGCCGAGCACGACCTTCTTGCGGGAACGGAGCAACTGGCTGCCGACGCCGCTGGCGAGATCGCCGAACGTCAGGCCGAGATAGAACGCGGCCACGGACCAGTTGTCCTTGATGGGCTCGCCGGTGATGCCGTTGGCGGGCGCGAACACGGTCGACGCACGCTGCACGAGGATACCGATCATGAACCAGGTGGGCAGACCGATGAGGATGCAGCGCAGGTAGCGCAGGAAACGTTCGCGGTTCGAGAACAGGGCGAAGAAGTTGCCGCGGGAGACCGAACCCTCGGCGGCGTGGTCGCGCGCCTGGTGATACATGCCGGACTCGCGGACACCGACACGCAGGGCGAGCAGCATGAGGCCGAGGCCCCCGCCGATGAAATAGCTCATGCGCCAGCCTTCGACGGGCGCGCCGAAGACCCCGCCGACGACGCGTCCGATGTCGGCCACATGGTCCGCCATGTAGCCGGCGACGACGGCGCCGAAGACCCCGACGGTGGCGACCAGCGCGGTGCCGTAGCCGCGACGCTCCTTGGACAGGGTCTCGGAGACGAGCGCGATGCAACCGCCCAGCTCGCCGGCGAGGCCGAGACCGGCGATGAAGCGCCAGGTCGCATAGGCCTCGAAGCTATGCACGAGGCCGTTCGCGATGTTCGCGACGGAGTAGAGCAGGATGGAACCGAAGAGGGTCGTCAGGCGGCCCATGCGGTCCCCCAGGATGCCGAAGAGGATGCCGCCGATGAGCATGCCCGCCATCTGCCAGGAAAGAAGATCCTGATACCAGGCGGCGCCGCTGATGAGGTGCCCGAGGCCGAGGCTGGTCAGGCTATCCTTGCGGATCGTCATGAACAGCGTGAGGTCGTAGATATCGACGAAATAACCGAGCGCGCCGACGATGACGGCGGGCTGGAGCAGATCCTTCCAGAGGGGACGTTGCTCGACCGGGAGATCAGGGGTGCTCATGAAGGCGGGGTTACGCCTTCAGACCGTGCAGATTGGCCATGGAAATGCCAGACAACATTGCCCCGGTGACCCCCAGGAACCCCTGGTCGGTGCCGATGAGGAAAAGGTTCTCGAGGTCGGTCCGTCCGTCGCGCCGCTTCACGGTCGAGCCGTAGATCGCGCCGTTCAGATGGCCGGTGAACTTGCGGACCGTACGCGGGGTAAACACGTCGGTCGAGGTCAGCGCGGCGTCATGGGCCGCGTCGGCGACCGCGGGCAGCTGGGCGCGGGCGACGCGATTGAGGCGGCCGCACCACTCCTGCTTACGGGCCTGGTACTCGGCCTCGGGGAGCGCGCACCACGCATCGTGGTTGGCGAGGGCGGTGACGCGCAGCCAGCCTTCGTCCAACGCCCTGCCCTCTCCGTATTGGTAATTGTTCGGGATGCAGATCACGCCGGAACGGGGATCGACGAGCTCCTGCGGCGAACGGTAGCTGAACCGCTCGCTGTCGCAGAAGAAGACGATGGTGTCCTTCCAGCCGAAACCGGCGAAGGCCGCGGGGTCGTAGGTGGCGATGGTCTCGGCGTAGCCGAGGCGTCCGATGGCCGCGGCCCCCGCGGCCGGCTCCGCATCGGAGCGCAGGCGCATCGTCTCGACGGCGCCGGCGGAGGAATACACCGCCTCGGCGGTGACCTCGGAGCCGTCGTCCAGGACGAGCGCGGCGGCGCGACCGGCGCGCACCTCGATCTTCCGGACGCCGCACTTCATGCGTCGTTCGACGCCGTGCTCGCGGCAGCGGTCGGTCAGGAGGCGGATGACCTGGCGCACGCCGATGAACGGTCGCGCGAACCCTTCGCGGAAAAGCGACCGCCACATCACGGCGAACTGCGACACCTCGATGTCGTCCTCGAGCGCGCTGCCGTAGAAGCAGGTCGGCAGGAGCAGCATGTCACGCAGGAGCGGATCGCCGAGGCGCTCGTCCAGCAACGCGCGGGCCGAACCGCCATGGGCCTCGAGCGCGGCCTCGTCGAGCCCGGCGATCCAGGCGTCCAGCGCGACGAACTTGTCGACGGAGCGCGGGAATTCGCGGGCGACGTCGGCCAGCAAGGAATCGTAGTCGTTATTGAGGCGAAGATTCTTGCCGGCCATCGTCACGCGGGAGCCGAGCTGCGGGCAAAGGTCGAGCTCTTCGCGACGGATACGCAACTGGCGCATCAGCTTGACCAAGGGCGCGCCCTTGGCGCCCTCGGGCACCCAGTTCGTCAACGCATGCAGGCCGACGTCGTACCTGCGCTTGCCGCGGGCATAGAAGGAATTGAGGCCGCCGGCGGCGTTGTGCCGCTCCAGCACCAGGACCTTGCGGCCGAACATCCCCAGGCGGACCGCCGCGGCGAGCCCGGACATGCCGGCGCCGATGATGACGGCGTCGTAATGGGCGGAAGAGCTGGACACAGGGCTAAGGTCGCAGAAGTCGTCGGCAGGTCAAGCGACGCCCTCAGGGCGTCGTGATGCGGATGACCTCCGCCGCCGCGTGCGTGACCTGCTGGGCGGTGATGCGGGCGAGCGCCCGGTCCATGCGCGCCAGGTAGTCCGCCCGGAGTTCGCCCTCGAACATCGTGGTGTCGACGCGGACCACGCGGTGGACCGTGCCCCACGGCCGGGCGCGGGCGTAATCGGAAGGCCCGAAGACGCCGACCACCGGCGTGCCGACCGCGGCGGCGAGCTGGAGCACGGAGGAATCGGCGCCGAGGAAGACCCGCGACTCCTTGATGAGCCGGGCGAGCTGGGAGAAACGGAGGCGTCCGCCGGTCGACATGGCGACCGGACCGATGAGACCGCAGAGCGCTTCGGCCATGATACGTTCCGAGCCGCCGGGGCCGGCCGAGATGACGATACGTTCGACGGCCCGGGAGGCGATCAGCTCGCGGGCCACCGTCGCCCACTTGTCGATCTCGAGGATACGTTCGGGTCGCGTGGCGCCGGGATGGATGACCGCGAAACGACCTTCTTCGAGCATCATCCCGTGCTCCTGCATCCGGGACGGCGCGAACCACATCGCCGGCGTCTCGGCATGGAAGCCGAGCACCCGGGACATGACCTCATGGTCGCGGGCGGCCTCATGCGGGTCGACGGCGGCGCCGAAGACCTGCTGATGCATCAGGGGGCGGAGATAGAGCGGCGCATGCCCGCCGCAGGCGCGGACGGCGGCGCCGCTCAGCGCCACGAGGCGGTTCGCCCGGGCGTCGCCGCCCAACGCGATGGCGAAATCGAACCGCTGGCGACGCAGCCGCGTGACCAGCGCCAGGAAGGAACCTTCGTCGCCGAAGCCGATGGTCTCGACTACCGCCGGACACCCCTCCAGGGCGACCTCGGAGCCGGGCGTGGTGACGAAGGTGACCTGCGCGCCGGGATGCCGTTCACGGACCGTACGCAGACCCGCCGTCGCGGCCAACGCGCCGCGCAGTCCGGTGAACTTGACGACCAGCAGCCGCATCTCAGGCGAGATTCTTGGCCTGGTTGTCCCAGAGCCTGCGGAACAGGTCGGAAGAGGCGTAGACCGACTCGCGCGTGCCGTCGGCGACGATGCGGCCGCCGTCGAAGACCAGCACGCGGTCCACGTCGCGGATCGTGCTGAAGCGGTGGGCGACGATGAGCGTCGTGCGGCCCTTCATCAGGAGCCCGAGCGACTGCTGGATGCTGCGCTCGGTGTCCGTATCGAGCGCCGAAGTCGCCTCGTCGAGGATGAGGATCGGCGCGTCCTTGAGGAAGGCGCGGGCGATCGACACGCGCTGGCGCTGCCCGCCGGACAGGCGCCCGCCGCGTTCGCCGACCTTGGTCCGGAAGCCTTCGGGCTGGGCTTCGATGAATTCCAGCGCGCCGGCGAGGCGGGCGGCCTCGCGGACTTCCGCGTCGCTGGCGGCCGGCCGGCCGAGGCGGATGTTCTCGAGGATCGAGTCGTTGAACAGCACCGGCTCCTGCGAGACCAGGGCGATGTTCGCGCGCAGGTCGGACTGACGGACCGCGCGCAGGTCGTGCCCGTCGATGAGGATCGCCCCCTGCTGCGGGTCGAAGAAACGAGGGACCAGGTTGACGAAGGTGCTCTTCCCGGCGCCGCTCGGGCCGACGAGCGCGACGGACTGGCCGGCGGGGATCGACAGCGTCACGTCCACGAGGACCGGATCGGCGCCGTAGCGGAAGGAGACCCCGCGCATCCCGAGATCGCCGCGCACGCGCGCGAGCGGACGGGCGTCGGCGGCGTCCGCGACCTCGATCGGCGCGACGATGACCTCCTCCAGCCGGACGAGCCCCGGGGCGGCCATGCTGAGGCGGCTGGCGACGTTCCCCAGCCGCTTGATCGGTCCGTAGGCGAAGTAGAAGGCGACGATCAGCGAGATCAGTTCCGGCAAGGTGAAGCCGTTCATCGCGCCGACGGCGATGGCGGCGGAGATCCCGGCCGCGGCGGTGAGCTCGACCAGGGGCGACAGGGCCTTCTCGTAGCGGACCAGCTTGCCCTGGATCCGCAGGCCTTCCTGGCTGGCCTGGTTGAAGCGGCGCGACTCGCTCTCCTGGAGGCCGTAGGCGCGCACCTCGCGGGCCGACTGCAGGTTCTCGACGGCGATGCTGTTCAGGTCGGAGGCGGATTCCATGCCCTGGCGCATGCGCTTCTGAATCCGGACCGCGACACCGCGCACGAGCAGCACCGCGGCGGGCACGACAAGCAGGCAGGCGAGGAACCAGTAGCCCTTGTCATGGGAGAAGCAGATCATCACCACGTAGCCCAGCGCGAACAGCAAGGTCAGCGGCTGGACGATCAGGTCGTTGGACACGTCGACGAGCACCAGGCGGACGGAGTTCGGATCCGAGATGAGCCGGGAGAGCAGGTCGCCGATCGAATGCCGGCCGAAGAACCCGAGGTGCAGCTGCTGGAGCTTGGCGAAGACGTCGCGGCGGACGGCCTCGATGACGCGCAAGCCGGCAAGGTTGAGCAGATAGGTCGAAAAGAACTCGCCCAGGCCGCGGAGCAGCCAGACCGCCGGCAGGAAGGCCACGGCGAAGGCGACCTCGTGGCCCTTGGGCAGATAGAAGGCCGGCTGGCCGCCGAGCCATTTCGGCCAGGTCAGGAGCGGGACGGCCCGGGACGCCTCGTCGCCGAAGACCGCCGGGAGCACCTTGCCGATCAGGAACGGGAGCCCGATCGCGTTGGCGGCCGCGAAGACGATGGCGGCGGCCAAGGATAAGGTGAGGAGCGTGCGGCTTCCCTTCAGATAGGGCAGGTAAAGCTGGTAGCGGCCTCGGAACACGCCCCCAGCGTGGCGATGCGCCCCGCAGGTGGAAACACCAAATCTTTCCTATTTCTTCTTGGGGAAGGCGACCGAAAGCGCCACCGCGAAAGCCAGGATGAATCCGATGATCGAGAGCGAGGCCGACGTCGGGACATGCACCTTGCCGTCATGGACGAGCGCGTCCGGCACCCAGCCGCCGAGCTGACCGTCCGGCTGGCCCAGTCCGCCCGCCCACGGCAGGATCATCTTGAGCCCGATGAAGACCAGGATGAAGGACAAGGCGGGCTTCAGGAAACGGAAGAGGTGCATGAAGCCCGAGATGGCGAAGTACATCGAGCGCAGTCCCATGATGGCGAAGATATTGGAGGTGAAGGCGATGAACCGCTTCTCTTCGATGGCCATGCCGGCGGGCAGGATGCCGAGGACGGCCGGGATGGAATCGATCGCGAACAGGAGGTCGGTGCTCTCGATGACGAGCAGGACGACGAAGAGCGGCGTGAAGACACGGCGGCCGTCCTCGCGGGCGACGAAGGCCTCGCCGTGCAGGCGATTGGTCACCGGCAGGAAGCGACGGACCATGCGGACGACGAAGTTCTCGTCGACGCCCTTGCCTTCGGTCTCGTCATGCGAGAAGGCCATCTTGACGCCGGTGAAAAGCAGGAAGGCCCCGAAAAGCGGCAGGAGGAGGGCGAAGCGGTCGACGGCCGCGATGCCGGCGACGATGAAGACGGCGCGCATGGCGACGGCGCCAAGGATGCCCCAGAAAAGCACGCGATGCTGCAGGTGGGGCGGGATGCCGAAATGGGCGAAGACGAGGATGAAGATGAACAGGTTATCGACCGAGAGCGCCAGCTCCAGCACGTAGCCGGCGGCGAAGAGCTCGGCGTCCTCGGGGTTGCGCCAGGCGGAGAGCAGGAACCCGAAGGCGACGGCCAGCGAGACCCAGACCACGCACCAGGCGACGGCCTCCTTGAAACTCGGCGCCTGGTCGGACTTCTTCTTGAAGACGCCGAGGTCGAGGGCGAGCATGAGCCCGACGAACCCGAGGAAGGCGGCCCACGCCCAGTTGGGAATCACCAAGGGGGCTTCGGCGACCGCGGACAAGAGGGCGAACATGCCCTTGAAGTTAGCCTAAACGCCGGGGAGTCAAGCCCACCCCGCCGATGCGGGCTTGCCCGCCTCGCCCCGCCCTCGCTTACTACCCGTCGCGTTCCCGTAGTTCAACGGATAGAACATTGGTTTCCTAAACCGAGGATGTGGGTTCGATTCCCGCCGGGGACAGCGACGCGGACCAACGCCTACTTCTTGAGGCGATAACCTTGGAGGCGCGTGTTCGGCGAACGACGGTAGATCGCATCCACGTCCTTGAGCTGCATGAGCGTCCAAGGCGCCAGGATGCTGTCGCCGTTCTTGGTCAGCACGATATCATCTGCGATCTGCACGCAGGTGTGGAGGCCTTCGCCGTCGTCCAGGAAGCAGAGCACGTCGCCGAACTGGTAGGGCGCGTCCACGACCGCGTAGTCCTTCAGGAGATGCTCCGCCGCGAGCTTGGTGTCCAGATAGACGTCCTTGGGCGTGGCGTTGAAGAAGTTGAGTGAGGTCCAATGGCAATCCGGGAAGCGACCCTTGAGGCCCAGGTCCATCTCCGGGAACGTATACACCCGCTGCCGGACCAGCGAGGGCAGGAAATGGGTGATGTCGACCGTCTGCGGCGCGCGGCGCTGCGTGACCGCGCTGATGAAGGCGAGGCGGGACGAATCGGCCTGCCCGGCCGACCAGTAATCGATGAACCCTTGGCGATCGCCGACCAACGGGAGCTTCAGCTCGACGAGCAGGCTGCGCACGCGGGTGATGGAGCGGAAGACGGCGTTCACTTCGTCGGGGGTCTTGGCCAGACCCAGCAGGGCCTGGACGTCGCTGAAGACGGTGGCGCCCCCGCGCTTCCAGAGCAGGCGACGGAACAGGGCCTGCTGGGCCGGGGTGAGCGAGGCGCCCTGCATCCAGTCGTCGACGTCGCCGCCCAGGATGAACACCGGGTCGCGTTGATACTCGTTGGCGGCGTGCTTCGCCAGCTCCAGGTAAAGGGCGCCGCGGGACTCCTGGCTCAAGGCCGTGAGATCCTCGACCTCGGGCAGCAGCACGATGCTGTTGCCGCTGGCGACGAGCCGCACCGGGCTGAAAAGGCGGGCAATCACGGCCTCCGGCACCTTGGCCTTCGCGAGCGTCTCGCGGACGGCGTTCGGCGTGGCCTGGTCGAAGGTCCAGCGGGTCACCGTGCTGGGCTTGGCCACGACGGCCAGCAGGCTTTCCGGCGGCTCCAGGTAGACCGTGCGGGACTCCAGCTGCCCCCAGGGGCCGGCCTTGCTGGTGAGGACCGGCTCCACGGCCGCCCCGACGACGACGCCCCAGCAGACGGCGGCCAAAAGGCCGAGGGAGCGAGGGAAAGGGAGGTTCACAACTTTTTAACAACAGGTAAAACGGAAGGTTCCAAATAAAATATGACGCTGGTCCGCCGAAAGTCCGCGCCGACGCCGGCGGCGTTTCGCATTGTAGCGGCGACGCTTTCGTCGCACGGATAAGGACCTTTTCCGCCGTGCCCCGACTCAAGACCAAGAAAGCCGCCGCCCCCGCGCGCGGCCGCGCCTCCAGCAAGCCCTCCGCCCGCCGCGCCGCCAAGCCGGCGCGCCGCCAGGCCGACGCCGCCTCCACTTCGACGCCCGAAGCCGCCAAGGCACAGCCGAACCAGCGCATCGGCGTGCTCATCGACGCGGACAACGTCTCGCACCAGCACCTGCCCACCCTGCGCCGCTTCATCGGCGAGACGGAGATCTCCGCCGCCCGCGCCTACGGCGACTTCAACGGCCGCCTCAGCGGCTGGCGCGCCGCCGCCCAGGACTGGCCCGAGCTCGAACTCGTCGACCAGCGCAGCTACACGCCCGGCAAGAACGCGGCCGACATGCGCCTGACGATCGACGCGGTGAAGCTGATGGCCGGCGCCAACCCGCCCACGACGCTGATCTTCGTCACGAACGACAGCGACTTCACCCCGGTGGTCGAGGACGCCAAGCGCCTCGGCGTCCGCATCATCGTGATGGGCGAGCGCACGCACAAGGCCCTGCGCTCCACGGCCCACCACTACCTTAACCTCTCCGAACTGCGCGAACGCATGGACAAGGAGCAGGCCGCGAAGTCCGACCCGCGCATCGCGCTCGCGCTCCTCGCCCAGGCGCTGCGCGCCCTGCTGCCGAAGGCGAACAAGGAAGCCGCCGGCCTGCTCGACCAGTTCGAGAAGATGCTGCCGGACCTCCGCTTCGCCGACGCTCCGCGCCCGCAGCAACGCGAGGCCGGCCCCCGCCGCGAAGCCCGCCCGGAACGCGCCCCGCGCGAACCGCGTCCGGCCCGCGAACCCCGCGCGCCGCGCGAAGCCCGCCCGGCGCCGGATAACTCCGGCCAGGATTACCGCGACCGCCCGAACCTCTCGTCCGCCCAGCAGGCCCAAGGCAAGGCTGAGGCCGACCAGCGACGCGCCCAGCTCCAACAGCGCCAGGACATCATCGACGCCCTTGTGGACGTCGCCACGGGCCTCGCGCCCGAAGGCGAATGGCTGAAGGTCGAGGTCATCAAGAAATTCCTCCTGCAGGAACATCCGGGCCTCGAGGCCAACGCCCCGCGCTACGCGAAGTTCTACCGCATGCTCGAGGACACCGGCCGCTTCGACGTCCAGCTGCAGGGCTCGACGGTGATGGCCCGCCTGAAGGAGTAGGCCTTACTTGCCGATCGTCCGGAGGAGGAACTCCAGCGTCGGCGCCGTCACGTCGGCGCTGTCGCTGGCGTCCTTGCCCATGCCGGGCACGCCGGTGGTGTCGTAGTCGACGCGGTCGCGCTTCCACCCTTTCCCCTTGGGATGGAGGTCGAAGGTGTGCGGGGCGTCCGTCACGCGGACGTAGTCGAACCTGACCTTGGCGATCACCAAGGCCGCGGCCAGCTCGTCGGACTGCGCGATGTCGACCGTGGTGTCCGCGGTGCCGTGCAGGATGAGCACGGGGGGATCCCGCATGTCGGCCTGATAGGTCGGCAGATAGGCCTGCTGCGCCGCGGATGCGACGCCGGCCACGTCGCCCTTCCCGTGCTTGGAGAAATTCACGACGCCGTACATGTCGATGATGCCGGAGACCTGCGCGGAAATCTTCGCGGACGGATCGCCGCCGGGACCGGTGCGGTCGTCGGAGAGTCCGACCATGAGCGCGAGATAGCCGCCGGCCGAACCGCCGGCGACGGCGATGCGCGCGGGGTTGACGCCCAGTTCCTTGGCGTGCGCGCGCACCCAGCGGACGGCGTTGCGGCAATCGGCGATGTTCTGCGGCCAGACGCCTTCCTTGGACTTGGGGCCGAGGACATAGTTGCAGCTCACCACGACGTAGCCGGCGCGGCAAAGATCGGCGCTGACGCTGCTCGAACGGTACTCGGCCTTGTCGCCGCCGGTGAACCCGCCGCCATGGATGAACACCACGGCCGCCCGGTCCGGACGGAATTCGCCGGACGGGAAATAGAGGTCGAGCTTCTCCTTGCGCCCGGCGTCCAGAAACGGGATGTCGCTCAGGCGATAGACGGGGCCCGGCGTCTCCATCGTATGCGGGCGAGCATAGGCTTCGGCGGCGAGCGAAGGAATCTTCGCCAGCTCGACGGATTCGCCGGGCTTGGCCAGTTCGTGGATGCGGAGCTTGGAGAGATCGGCGGCGAAGACGGAGGCCGAGGCGAGGAGCAGGAAGAGCGGACGCATGAAGGGCGGAGTAGGAAAGTCCTACCCCGCCCCTGAAAGCAGTCAACGCGTCAACCGCAGGTTCAGGACAGCGCGTGGGCGTAACCGTCGACGATGGCCTGCAGGGAGGCTTCGACGAGGTTTTCGCTGACGCCGACCGTACCCCACGAACCCTTACCGTCAGAGGAGCGGATGACGACGCGGGTCTTGGCCGCGGTGCCGTCGGCGCCGCCGAGGATGCGGACCTTGTAGTCCACCAGGCTGACCTTCGCGAGCTTCGGGAAGGACTTCACGAGCGCGGAACGCAGGGCCTGATCCAGGGCGTGGACGGGGCCGTCGCCTTCGGCGACCGTGAGGGTCTCCTTGCCGGCGATGCTGACGCGGACGACGGCTTCGCAATAGGCCGAGCCCTTGGCGCCGCGGGCGGTGACGTGATACGAAGCGACTTCGAACGGCGCGGCCTTGCTCTTGCCGATGTGACGACGGAGCAGGAGCGCGAGCGAGGCTTCGGCGTCCTCGAAGCTCCAACCGCCGTGCTCGAGCTTCTTCAGCTCGTCGAGCGCGGTGGCGGTGGCCGGAGAGTCGCGATCCAGGTCGATGCCGAGGGACTTCGCCTTGAGGACGATGTTGCTGCGACCGGACTGGTCGCTGACGAGGACGGTGCGCTCGTTGCCGACGACGGTCGGGTCGACGTGCTCGTAGGCGGCGGAGAACTTACGGACGGCGTCCACGTGGGTGCCGCCCTTATGGGCGAAGGCCGCGGTGCCGACCCACGGGCGGCGAGGATCAGGCGCGAGATTGGCGACGCCGTCGACGAAGCGGGACAGACCGGCGAGGCCCTTGAGAGAGGTCGAGGAGACGCACTTCCAGCCGAACTTCAGCTGGGCGCAAGGGATGACCGCGGTGAGGTCGCAATTGCCCGTGCGCTCGCCGATGCCGTTGACGGTGCCCTGGACATGCGAGGCGCCCGCTTCGAGGGAGGCGAGGGCGTTGGCCAGGCCGAGACCCGCGTCGTCATGCGTATGGATGCCGACGGGCGTCTTCTTCAGCGCGGCAAGCGCGGCGCGGGTGGCCGCGGCGACTTCGGCCGGGAGGGAGCCGCCATTGGTGTCGCACAGCACCACGCGATCGGCGCCGCCTTCGACGGCGGCGAGCATGGAGGCGATGGCGTAAGCCGGATCGTCCTTCCAGCCGTCGATCGCATGTTCGCAGTCGTAGACGACCTCGCGGCGATGGGACTTCAGGAAAGCGACCGTGTCGCGGATCATCTCGAGGTTCTCCTCGGGCGAGCAGCGCAGCACTTCGCGGACATGCAGGGCGGAAGTCTTGCCGTAGATCGTGACGACCGGGGTGTCGACCTCGAGGAGGCCGCGGACCTGAGCGTCTTCGGAAGCGCGGACGCCCTTGCGACGGGTCGAGCCGAAGGCCGCCAGCTTGGCGTGCTTGAACTTGATCTTCTTGGCGCGGGCGAAGAACTCGACGTCGCGGGGATTGGAGCCCGGCCAGCCGCCTTCGATGTAGGTCATGCCGAAGCGCTCGAGCTCGGCGGCGATGCGCAGCTTGTCATCGACGGAGAAATGAATGCCCTGCCCCTGCGAGCCGTCGCGGAGGGTGGTATCATAGATTTCGATGGAGCGTGCCATGGTGGTGTGGGTGGGAAAGTGGTGTAAAGGGAGGGGGCCGTTCCGGGCGCCGCGGAACGGGGAGTCGCCCGTCGGGCGTTCCGTTCAGCGGGCTTAGAGCCCGATGATGGTAATAATCGCCGGAATGATGGCACGACCGGCCGCGGAGCGGTGGGAGGTCGAAGACTGGGCCAGGGATTCCATGACGAAGGTCCCGACTCCAAGGGCGGAGGCTTGGAGAGTCAAAGGCAAAGGGAGCCGAGGCGGGTCGATGCTCGCCAAAAGCCCCCTAAATGCCCATTAATCGGCCCATGCGCCGCCTCGCCGCCCTCTTCCTGCTCCTGGCAGGCGCCATCTCCGCGCCGGCCCAATGGCAGATTTTCGCAGAGAAACTGCCGAAGCCCGGGACCTGGGCGCGCTACCAGTACGAGACGATCCGCGAAGGCAAAATCGTCTCGAAGACGGAACTCAGTCTCTCGATCCGTCCGGGCATGGACGTCGACGGCAAGCCGCATGTGTGGTTCACCGTGGAGCCGGTCGGCTGGCTGGGCTCGCGTGAACAGGCGCCGCTCCGTCTGCTCCTGCGCGCCGACATGGATCGCACGCGCGCCAGCCGCCTCATCGAGAACGCGCAGGAGATCGTCTTCTCCAATCCCGTCAAAGGCGCCTACCACATGACCCGCGAAGACATCGCCTGGGTGTCGAAGTGGGCGAACCTCACCTACACCAGCGAACTCAGCGCGGACACGCCGGCGCAGGATTCCGTCGAAGCCGGCGGCAAGCCGTTCGTCTGCGAACGCATGAAGATGGTCGCGAGCACGGTGACCGACCCGCCCATCGTGGCCAAGCAGACCATCGAATTCAAAGGCACCGTCTGGCGCTCTGACGCGACACCCTTCGGCGTCGTGCGAGCGGAGTGGGTCGAGAAGACCACGAAGAAGGACCGCAACCGCGAGGAGACCCGCCGCCTCACCTTGCTGGCCAGCGGCTGGGAGACCCCGCCGACCGACCCGGTGGACCGCGGCAAGGACTTCTCGGTGTGGCGCCTGATCTTCGGCCGCTGAGGCCTTAAAAGGACCAGCCCACCCGGGTTGAATCGGATGGGCTGGCGTTAAATGGTGGCCTGAGTCGGAATCGAACCAACGACACGACGCTCTTCAGGCGTCTGCTCTACCAACTGAGCTATCAGGCCAATTAACTGGACGTTCAGAAGGACAAAGCCCCCCTCCCCTGTCAATCCGACAAGGAAGGGAGGCTTAAAAAGGCCTTCAGAAGCTGAATTTCCAAGCCGACAGGCGGCGTTCGACCTCGGCGATGACTTCGCCTTCGCCGGCCTCGCCCTTGTCGGAAACGAAGGTGACGGAGAAGCGGACGAACGAACCGCAATCATCCCACGGCACGGTGGAGATGAGGTGCTCGGTGATCATCCACTGCGAGAAGGCTTCGCCCGATTCGAAACTCACCGTGCCGGACGGGCCGGTGGCGGACTTCGGGGCGGGCATGTAGAGGAAGAAGCCGGCGCCGGGCTTGCGCACCTGGAAGCCGAGCTTGGCGAGCACGCCGACGAGCTTATCCATGCGGCGGGAATACTTGGCGGCGATGGCCTTCGGGATGGAGACCTCGTCGAGACCGGCGGCACCGGCCTTCTGGATGCCGAGGAACTGGCCGGAGTCGGAATTATCCTTCACGTCGCCATAGGCGCGGACGAGCAACGCGTTGCCGGCGACGAAGCCGATGCGCCAGCCGGTCATGTTGTGGCTCTTGGAGAGCGAGTGCAGCTCGAGGGCCACGTCCTTCGCGCCCGGGACCTGCAGGATCGAGACCTGCTCGGCTCCGAAGTGGAGCGAGCCGTAAGCGGCGTCCTGGATGACGACGAGGTTGTGCTGCTTGGCGAAGGCCACGACTTCCTCGAAGAACTTGCGGGTGGCGACGGCGCCGGTCGGGTTGTTCGGGTAGTTGAGGACGAGCACCTTGGCCTTGGCCAGGATGTCGGCGGGGATGGACTTCAGGTCCGGGAGGAAGTTGTTCTCGGCGGTGAGCTTGAGGTTGTGGACGAGGCCGCCGTAGTACTTGGCGTGCGTGCCGAAGACCGGATAGCCCGGGACCGTCATCAGGACGTAGTCGCCGGGATTGATGAGGCAGCCCGGGAGAATCGAGAGCGCGGCCTTGGAGCCGATCGAATGGAGGACTTCGGTGTCGGCATCGACGGTCACGCCGAAGAGGTTCTGCATGTAGCGGGCGGCGGCCTGCTTGAAGTCCGCGCCACCGTTGTCGGCGTAGCCGCGGTTCTCGGGCTTGGCGGCTTCGGTCTGGAGCGCCTTCACCACCATCGGGAAAGCCATCTCGTCGGGCTCGCCGACGCCGAGGTCGATCAGGGCGACGTCCGGCTTGGCCTTCTTGGCGGCGGCCTTGGCGCGCTTGATCTTCTCGAACTTATAGATGGCGGTCGACTTGCCGTAATTGACGCCGCCGATGCGTTCGGCGAAGAGCTGCTGGATATAGGAGTCGGACATGGTGATAAGGCCCTAAAAAGAGGGGCAAAACGGCGGATGGCAAGCGGACTCCGCCCACGGGCCTTGCCAGCCAGGGCGGCAGACGGATAATCGGCCCATGGAACCCAGCCTCGAGGACTTGGCCCGCGCACGGCACGAAAGGTGCAACCCGGGATTCCCTTGGCGGCTCATCGGCCTCACCGCCCTCTGCCTGGGAATCGGCGGGCTCGGTTCGGCCGCCACGATGCCGGAGATCAAAGGGTGGTATGCCGGCCTCGCGAAGCCCTCCTTCAATCCGCCTAACTGGATCTTCGGGCCGGTGTGGTCGACGCTCTATGTGCTCATGGCATCGGCCGCCTCGGCCGCGTGGGACGACCGCCCGGCCCGCCGGACGTTCTTCATCATCCTGCTGGTGAACGCGCTCTGGTCTTTGCTCTTCTTCGGCCTGCACCAGCCTGGCCTCGCCCTGCTCGACATCCTCGCCTACCTCACGCTGCTCGTCCTCTGGATCCGTCAACTCTGGCCGCAGCATCGCGGCGCGGCCCTGCTCCAGCTCCCGCACCTGCTCTGGGTCAGCTTCGCCACCATGCTCAACGCGAGCATCTGGTGGCTCAACAAATAAAAAGGCCCCGGAACCCGGGGCCTTCGTGAACGACTGGCGGACGCCTTAGTCGGCGAGCTTGGTCCAGCGGGCGTTGCCCTTGGAAGACTTCACCGCGGCTTCGATGAAGGCCATGCCGGTGACGCCGTCGTCGATCGAAGGGAAGTCGTAACCTTCCTTCGGGGCCTTGCGGCCTTCGAGTCGGTCGGTGATGGCTTCCGCGGCGGCGCGATAGATGTTCGCGAACGCTTCGATGAAGGCTTCCGGGTGGCCGAACGGCGTGCGGGTGTACTTCTTGCAGGCGGCGCCGTTGTAGGAGTTACCACGACGGTGCACCTGGCGGGGCTGGTCGAGATACTTCACGATCAGCTCGTTCGGGTGCTCCTGGTGCCACTCGAGGGAGGCCAAGGTGCCGTAGACGCGGATGTTGAGGTTGTTCTCGTCGCCGGTGGAGATCTGCGAGGCGTGCAGGACGCCCTTCGCTCCGCCCTTGTAGCGGACGAGCATGTTGGCGTCGTCGTCGAGCAGACGTCCGGGGATGTAAGTGCTGAGGTCGGCGGCGATCTCCTGGATCTCGAGGCCGGTGACGTACTGCACGAGGTTCTCGGCGTGCGTGCCGATGTCGCCCACGCAGTTCGAGACGCCGGAGCAGTTCGGATCCATGCGCCAGTTGGCGATCTTCTGGATCTTGCCGGACTGCAGGGCGCCGATGGCGTAACCCTGGGGATACTCGACGAGGACCTTGTTGATCTTGCCGAGCTTGCCGGCGGCGACGAAGTCGCGGGCTTCCTTGACCATCGGGTAGCCGGTGTAGTTGTGCAGCAACGCGAAGACCAGGCCGCTCTTCTTCACGATCGCGCGGAGCTTCTTGCCTTCGGCGAGGGAGAACGCGAGGGGCTTCTCGCAGATCACGTGGATGCCGGCTTCGAGGAAGGCCTTGGCCACGGGATAGTGCAGGTCGTTGCGCGCGACGATCGACACGAAGTCGATGCGGTCGCCCAACGGGCGCTTGGCCTCGGCCTTGGCCATCTCGGCGTACGAGGCGTACACGCGGGAAGGATCGAGGCAGAGGTCCTGGCCGGAGAGGCGGGACTTCTCGGGATCCGAGGAGAACGCGCCGGCGACGAGCTCGATCTTGCCGTCGAGGGCCGCGGCCATGCGGTGGACGCCGCCGATGAAGGCGCCGCGGCCGCCGCCGACCATGCCCATGCGGAGTTTGCGATTAAGGGATGCCATAGGGGTGCGAATCAGAGGGAGACGGGCTTGCCGGTCTTCGCCGAGGCGTAGATGGCGTCGATGACCTGCATCAGGCGGTAGGCCTGCTCAGGGGTGTTCAGGGGCTTCGCGCGGCCCTCGATGGCCTCGATGAAGTTCGCGGCGGAGGCGATGCGGCCCATGTCCTCGCACGCGGGCGTGACGATGGAGCGGTTCACGCTGTTGCCGTTTTCCTGGACGTAGAGCTCGCAGGTATCGATCGCGGTGTTGTCGAGGCCGTCGATGCCGAAGAGGCGCTCGACCTTGCCGCCGGCCTTGGTGCCCTGGAAGACGACGGAGACTTCCTCGCGCTTGATCATCTCGGCCCAGGAGACCTGCAGGGTCAGCACCTGGCCGGTCTTGAAGGTCACGAAGCCGTGCGCGGCGTTCTCGACGTCGGTGACGCCGCCGACGCGGTCGGGGATGCCCCAGGGGCCCTTGAAGGACTTGTCTTCAATGAAGTCGTTGAAGGTCTGGCCGAGGACGTGCGCCGGTTCGGGGTAACCCATGAAATACATCGCGAGGTCGACCATGTGCAGCAGGTCGATGAGCGGGCCGCCGCCGGAGAGCTCCTTGGTGGTGAACCAGCCGCCGAAGCCCGGGATGCCGGTGCGGCGGATCCACTTCGCCTGGGCGGAGTTGACCTTGCCGACCTGACCCTGCTCGACGTACTTCATCATCGCCTGCGACTCGGGGCGGGCGCGGTTGTTGAAGTTGAACATCACGTGCTTACCCGCCTTCTTGGAGGCGGCGATGATCTCGAGGACCTCCGGAGCGCTGAGCGCCGGGGGCTTCTCGCAGAACACGTGCTTGCCCGCGCTGAGACACTGGATGGCGAGCGAGGCGTGGAACTTGTTCGGGACGATGACGCTGACGGCGTCCAGTTCCTTGTGCGCCGCGAGCATGGCGTCCACGGACTCATAGGCGTGAGGGATGCCCCACTTCGTGGCGGCCTTCTGGGCGGCGCCCGGCGCAGGATCCGCGACGGCGATGATTTCCGCGCCCGCCTGCTTGAAGCCGGCGGCGTGGTACTGGAGCATGCCGCCCGCTCCGATGACGCCTACTTTGGTAGCCATGAGTGTGTTCGTTTAAGGTGTGATTACTTGCCTTGGGCGGACTTGTCGAAGGCGGCGTCGAACGCGACCTTGTTGGTCGGGAAGGCGAGCTTCTTGACGTAGGCGGCGGATTCGGCGGCGCCGAAGAAGCGGTCCATGCGTCCGTCTTCCCATTCGACGGAGAGCGGGCCGGCGTAGCCGACGTCGTTGAGGGCGACGATGACGTCCTCGAACTTGATGTCGCCGCGGCCGACGGAGCGGAAATCCCAGGCGCGACGAGGGTCGCAGAAATCGGTATGGCCGCCGAACACGCCGACGGTGCCGTCACCATGGCCCCACCAGACGTCCTTCATGTGGGCATGGTGGATCTGCTTGCCGAAGGTGCGGATGAACTTCACGTAATCGACGCCCTGGTAGCCGAGGTGGCTGGGGTCGTAGTTGAAGCCGAAACGCTTGTGGTTGCCGACGGCGTCGAGCGCGCGCTGGGCGGAGGCGATGTCGAAGGCGATCTCGGTCGGATGCACTTCGAGGCCGAAGTAGACGTCGTTCTTCTCGAAGACCTCGAGGATGGGCTTCCAGCGCTTGGCGAAGTCGTCGTAACCCTTCTGCAGGTAGGCCTGGTTGGTGGGCGGGAAGGCGTAGATCGCGTGCCAGATGGAGGAGCCGGTGAAACCGTTGACGACGGTCTTGCCGGAACCCTTCGGCTTGCCGGCCATGTACGCCTTGCCGGCGTCGAAGAACTTGCGGGCGGCCTGGGCTGTCAGGGCCATCTCGGCGCAGGCGCGCTGGCGGACGCCTTCGGGATTACCGTCGCCCCAGACGTGGGCCGGGAGGATGCACTGGTGGCGTTCGTCGATGTTGTCGCAGGTGGCCTGGCCGACGAGGTGGGCGGAGATCGCCCAGCAGCCGAGGTCATGCTTCTTCAGGAGTTCCCAGACGGATTCGACGTAGCCCTTCTCGTTGACGGCGCGGACGACGTCGAAGTGGTCGCCCCAGCAGGCGAGCTCGACGCCTTCGTAGCCCATGGCTTTGACCTTCGGGAGCAGGTCGGCGATCTTGAGGTCGGCCCACTGGCCGGTGAAGAGGGTAACAGGGCGCTGTGACATGGTGCGTAGGGGTGAGTCCCCTATGTCAGCCAATCACCCCGCTTTGTTCAAGTGGGCAATGCTCACAGACCCCAATTTATGCCTTCCGCGACAGCGATTGGCCCAGTTCGGCCTCCAGCTTGTCGTAGGCCGCCCGGAGGGCCGGGTTCGGCTGGACGACACCCGGGGCCGGGGCGCAGAAAACAGGCTCCAGGTCGGCCATCTTAGCCCCGCAGGCCCCCTCGGCGGCGCGGAGCGCGGCACCCAGGGCAGCGGAGTCGGAGACGGCCAGACGAAGCACCGGGGCCCCGAACACATCGGCGAAGATCTTGGCGACGGAAGGATTCTCGGAGGCGCCGCCGGTCAGGAGGAGCTGCGTGGTCGGCGTGCCGACCCAGCGGCTATGGAAACGCAGGCTGAGCGCCTGGCCTTCGACGGCGGCGCGAGGCAAGGTGGCCTTCGAGGCGGGCGCACCGAGGGCGATGCGGCCGGCCGGACGGCGCGGCGTGATCTCGGGCTCCTCCATCGGAAGCACGGCCGAGACGGCGGCCGGCGAAGCGTCGACGGCGACGGAAAAGGCCGGCCAGTCGGCATGACCGCATTCGCGGCGGATGGCTTCGCGGGCGAGCGAGCCGTTACGGACGCAGACGAGGCTCATGCTGCCGCCCATGGGGTTGCCAAAAGCGTGACCGAGGCCGGCGGAGTCGGTGCGGATGCCTTCGATGGCGGCGAAGAGCGTGTCGCTCGTACCGAGGCTGATGACGACCTTGCCGGGCTTGGAAGCGCCCATGCCGACGAGGCTGGAGGGATTGTCGCCCGTGCCGATGACGACCTGGCACTTCGGCGAGAAGCCGTGACGGGCGATGAAGTAGGCGGAGATGCCGCCGGCCACGGTCGAACCAGGGCGGACGGGCGGCAGCTTCGCGGCGAGATCGGAAGCCGTCGCGGCGAGCGCGGCCGGAGCCCAGTCACCCTTGCGGATGTCCATCAGGTTCATGCCCGCGCCGTCACCGGTGTCGATCGCGGCATCCTTGCCGGCGAGCACCGAAGCGAAGAAGGAGGAGACGAGATGGACGCGCTTGGTCTTGGCCCAGGCGGCGGGATCAAGCTTGGCGAAGCGACGGATCTGCGGACCCGTGAAACGCATCGTGGCCACGGAACCGGTGAGGTCGCAGACGGCCTGGTCGCCGCCGAGGGCGGCGGCGATCTCGGCGCATTCGGCCGCGGTGGACGAATCCATCCAGATCGGCGAAGAGCGACGGGAGAGGACCGGGGAGATCTTCGCGGAGAGCGAAGTCGCGCGATTGCCATCGGCCAGCGCGGCCTCGTAGCCGGCGGCGAGATAGACGCTGCCGTGCTGCTGGCCGGAGACGGAGACCGCGTCGACCTTCGAGAGGTCGGTCAGCCGGGCGAGGCGGTCGAGCGCGAGCTCGAGGCCGTCGAGCCAGAGGAGCGGATCGGCGTGCACTTCGCCGCCCTGCCCTCCGCGGAGGAATCCTTCCGGATGTCCGCGGTCGGGGAAGTCGGCGCCGAACGCCGCGCGGGCGCGGGCGACCGTCGTGCCTTTCGCCGTGTCCAGCAGGAGCGCCGTCGCGCTCTGCGTGGACAGGTCAAGACCCAGGACGATCGCCATGGCCTCAGCGGATGTACTCGTTGATCAGGTTCTCGAGCATCTCCTGGCGGCCGGACGCGAGCGTCGGCGCCTTGATGCCCTGGGCGTAGGCGTCGAGCTGGGCGAGGGTGACCTTGCCGGACTCGACCTTCTTGCCGATACCGCTGTCCCAGGAAGAGTAACGCTTCGCGACGAACTGGTCCATCTTGCCGTCCTTGATGATGGCGTGGGCGATCTTGAGGCCGCGGGCGAAGGCGTCCATGCCGCCGATGTGGGCGTGGAAGAGGTCGACCGGCTCGTGCGACTCGCGACGACGCTTGGCGTCGAAGTTGAGGCCGCCCTTGGTGAAGCCGCCCATCTTGAGGATGCGCAGCATGATGTTCGTCGTGAGGTAGAGGTCGGTCGGGAACTGGTCGGTGTCCCAGCCGAGGAGCGTGTCGCCGCGGTTGGCGTCGACGGAACCGAGGGCGTTGGCGCCCATCGCGACCTCCATCTCATGCTCCATCGTGTGACCGGCGAGCGTGGCGTGGTTGGTCTCGAGGTTCAGCTTGAAGTGCTTCAGCAGGCCGTATTCGCGGAGGAAGTTGAGGCAGGCGGCCGAGTCGGAGTCGTACTGGTGGGTCGAGGGTTCGCGCGGCTTGGGCTCGATCAGGAACTGGCCCTTGAAGCCGATCTTCTTCGCGTGGTCGACGGCGAGGTGCAGGAGCGCGGCGAGGTGGTCGAGCTCGCGCTTCATGTCGGTGTTGACCAGCGTGGCGTAGCCTTCGCGGCCGCCCCAGAAGACGTAGCCTTCGCCGCCGAGGGCCTTGGTGGCCTCGAGCGCGTGACGGACCTGGCTGGCGCCGTAGGCGAACACGTCGGCGTTGGGCGAGGTGCCCGCGCCCTGCGCATAGCGCGGGTGGGAGAAGAGGCAGGCCGTGCCCCAGAGGAGCTTCTTGCCGGTGCCCTTCTGGTAGGCCTTCAGCTCCTTCGTCACGCGGGCGAGGTTCGCATGCGTCTCGGCGAGCGTCTTGCCTTCCGGAGCGATGTCGCGGTCGTGGAAGCAGTAGAAGTCGATCTGGCACTTCTGGAGGAATTCGAAGAAGACCGGGACGCGGCGGAGGGCGTTGTCGAGGGAGTCGGAGCCGTCATCCCAGGGCATGAGGGCCGTGCCGGCGCCGAACGGGTCGGAGAGGCTGTTGCGCATCACGTGCCAGTAGGCCGCGGCGAAGCGCATGTGGTCCTTCATCTTCTTCCCGCCGATCTTCTCGTCCGGGTTGTAGTGCTTGAAGGCGAAAGGGTTCTTGGACTTCGGTCCTTCGAACTCGATGACCGGGACATTGGGGAAGTGCGACATGACTTATGGGAGGGAGGGTTCTGACATTGGAGACGCCCCCCTCACTGCCAAGAAAGGAATGGCGGCCGCCTATGAACGAAACGACAGGCGGGGAGTCCGCATACAACTGCGCCTTGCGCCTTCGCGGCAGCCGCCTAGGTTGGCGGCATGGAGGTCGTCCACACCATCCCCGAACTGCGCGCCGCGGTCGCCCGGGCCCGTCAGGCGGGCCAGGCCGTCGGTTTCGTGCCGACGATGGGCTGCCTGCACGAAGGACACCTCAGCCTGATCCGCCGGGCCAAGGAAGAAGCCCCGTTCGTGGTGGTATCCATCTTCGTCAACCCGACCCAGTTCGGACCTAACGAGGATTTCTCGAAATACCCGCGGACCTTCGAGGACGACCGCCGTGGCTGCGAGGCCGCGGGTGCCAGCCTGATCTTCGCGCCCACCGCCGCGGACTTCTACCCCGCCGGCGCCTCGACCTGGGTCGACGTCGAAGGCGTCTCGGCCAAGCTCTGCGGCGAATTCCGGCCCGGACATTTCCGCGGCGTCGCGACCGTCGTCGCCATGCTCTTCAACGCCGTGCAGGCAGACCTCGCCGTCTTCGGCCGCAAGGACCTGCAGCAGCTCGCGGTCATCCGCCGGATGGTCCGCGACCTGCACATCCCCGTGCGCATCATCGCGCACGAGACCATCCGCGAGCCCAACGGCGTCGCGATGAGCTCGCGCAACCGCTACCTCTCCGCCGAACAGCTGGCGCAGGCGACCGCCATCCCCGCCGCGCTGGCCGCCGCCAAAGCCTTGGCCCAGGCCGGCGTCACCGACGCCGCGCGCCTGCGGGATGCGGCGCAGGCCGTGCTGGCCGCGCAGCCGGCGTTGAAGCCGCAGTATTGCGAGATCGTCGACCTCGCGACGATGGCGCCGGTCGCGTCGACCGCCGGAATGCGTTGCGCCATCGCGATCGCCTGCCACCTGGGCGCGACGCGGCTGATCGACAACGCCGACCTCTGATCAGGACAGGCTGAGGTAGACCGCGGCCAGCAGGAGCAAGGCGCCGACGAGCCGACGCGTCATGATCGCCCGGCCGACTTGCTTCTCGGCGTTGGCGAACCAATGCCCGACGACCCAGACCAACGCGACGCTCCAGAGGCCGCGGGTGTTGTACAGGACGTTGGTGACCGTGACCTCGTGGTACACCGCGATGCAATACGCGATACCCATCGCCTGGATGGTCAGCAGGGTACCACCGCCGAAGGCCCAGACGACCATCGGGCGAGGCATCTCGCGCAACGGCGCCGAGAAGAACGGGATCAAGGCGAACGACAACGTCCCGACCGTCAGGAACATCACCGGACCGAAATGGCCGAAGCCGAAGGCCGGAACCCAGAGCTGCTGCATCACGTCGGTGGCCGCGAACGCGACCGAGGCGAGGAAGGCGAACCCGACGCTCACCAGGAGACGTTCGCGGTTCGCCCGCCACTCGCCGCCCAGCAAGGCCAAGGCCAGCGTCGTCAGGAACGTCGCCACCCAGAGCCTCCAGCCGAGGTGCTCGCCGCCGGTCGCGAAGACCAGCAACGCGACGAAGATCACCTTGGTGCCGAGCACGGGCGTCGCGATGGAGATGTCGCCCCGGCTGATGGCGATGAACGTGAAGACCTGGCCGATGAAGAACGCCGTCCCGGCCAGGATCGCGTGGGTGACGTTGGTCGCCGTGAAGGGCTCGCCGCCGTGCAGGAGCCAGGTCTGGAAAAGGACGGCCCCGATCAGGTTGACGATGAACAGGACCCGCCAGGGGTGGCCGCCGTCCATGGCCCGTTTCAAGGCCATCGCGGCGAAGGTATAGCCAACGGCCGAGCAGAGAGGGATGACGATGGAGGCGGGAGAACGCATCAGGCAGGCCCGAACGAACCCCCTTCCCTCCCCGCTGGCGAGTCCGAAGCAAGAAAACCGCCCCGTCGGCCCGCCACGACCTTGCCCCGCGCCGGGCTCCGGGTACGCTGGCGGCATGGGTCAATTTTCCTACAAGAACGAGGCGGTCGACCCGCATCGGAAGATCCTCTCCGAGCAGCTCGTCATGGACCTCGAGCATGTCGCCGAAGGACCCCTGCTCGCCCTCGCCAAGCAGATCCCCGGCGGCTACATCCACCGCAGACCTTTCCTACGCGACGCCAAGTGGCTGTTCAAGAAACGCCTCGGCCACCTGGCCTTGGACGCAGCCGCCGTCGCGGAGCACCTGCCATGGTACGCCGAGGCGCTGAAATGCGAGAAGGCGAAGCTGCTCGAACACCTCGACGAGCTCGCCACCGCCATCGGCGGCCCGCGGGCCGCCCTGCTCTGCGTGCTCTGGAACAATCAGGCCGAGCAGAAGGAAGCCGCCCTGCCGGCCGACCTCCTCCCTCGCCTGCTGGCCAACGCCAAGCCGCAGGCCGGCAAGCCCGACACCAAGACCTGGAAAGCAGCGATCGCCAAGCTCGGCGGGACGTCGGAAAAGGAACCCCTCGACTCCGTCGACGCGCTGGATTCCGCCGGCAAGACCGTCCGGCGCCTGCTGCAGGAACTCTCCCAGGGCAAGGCCGCCCGCGAGAACGAAGGCCGGCAGATCCGCCGCCAGCACGCCAACGAACTCGAGGCCAAGGACGCCGAGATCCGCAAGGCCCGCGAAGACGCCGCGCGTCAGGTCCAGGACGCCGCCAAGCACGCCGCGTCGCTTGACGCGACCATCGCGACGTTACAAGCGAGGCTGACCGCCGAGGAGACCGAAGTCGCCCGGCTGCGCGGCGAACTGGACCGCGCCCGCGAACACGTGTCCAAGAAGGCCCGCGAGATCGCCGAAGAGCTCCTTTCCGAGGAGATCCGCCCTTGGCTGGCCGATGCGCGCACGCTGAAGTCCGCCTCCGAGGAAGTGGCGAAGCTGCGTCAGCTCACCACCGAGACCGTCGAGAAGGTCCGCAAGGCCCAGCGCGACGCCGACCCCTTCCTCGCCAAGGAACATGAGCTTCGTCAGGCCATCCCGCAGATGGAGGAGATGCTCAAGCTGCTCCGCCGTTACCTGCGCACCGCCGGCCAGGCGTTACCCGAGGTCGTCGCCCTCGAGAAGCGCCTCACGGAGCACATCGAAAAGGTCCGTTACGAGCTCGAGAAGCGCGACCAGCCCTCCGACCCTTTCCTTGAGCGCATCTCGGCCAAGATCAACGGCGCCGACGCGCGCGAGCTGAAGTCGATCGAAAGCGCCCTGCTCCTCGCCGAACAGTCCGGCCTGGTCGATTCCCGCCACGCCGACCTTTACCGCCGCGACCTCCATCGTCGCCGCTCCTACATGGCGGATCGTGCTTTCCACGAGCAGAAGCAGTCGGGACCGCTGGCCCTGCTCGAGCGCGCGGTGGCCACCGGCGAGAAGGCCCGCCTCGCCCTCGACGCCAACAACTTCGCCTGCCTCCGCCAGGACTACCTCGGCCTGCGCCTGGCGACGAAGAAGAACGCCCAGGGCGAAAGCCGCTTCCTGCTCGACGCCGCCGCCCGCCAGAAGGTCGTGCAGCTCGCCGAGAAACTGGCGGACGACGCGCCCGGCCTGCATGTCTGGGTGAGCTTCGACGGCCAGCAGACCGCGCTCAAGACCACGAACTCCCGCGTCCGCGTCACCTTCAGCCGCGCCGGCGCCAAGGCCGACCACGACATCATGGACCTCGTCGCCAAGGACAAGACGGTGGACGCGCCATGGTTCGTCGTGAGCGACGACATCGAGGTGCGTGACGCGACCGCCCGCGAAGGCGCCTACATCATCTACAACGATGCGCTGATCCAGCTGCTGGTGAACCGCGGCATCCGCGCCTAAACAAGACGGGCGCATCCTGCGATGCGCCCGTGGGGAAGGAAAAGCCTGCGGCTTATTTCTTCTTCTTGGGGGCGGGGATCGGAGCGGTGAGCGGGGGCGGCAGGACGCCCGCGAAGCCCTCGGCCTTGAGCCCGGGGTGGAACATGTTGTTGGAGTACTTGCTGGGCGTCCATTCCGCGAGCGGCGTGACGTCGGCCTTGGCCGGGACCTCGAGGCCGAGGCCCCAGAAGACACCGTTCACGAGCAGGCGGCGGAGCGACTCGTCCTTGAGATCGGTGGCCGCGCCCATGGTGGTGGTCAGCACGCGGTTCTTGGTGCCGGCGGCGTTGGCGACCTCGCGGGTCCAAGCCACGGCCATCGCGGGCGAGTTCACGCCCTGCTCCTTCTTGTCCTTGGTGCTCTTGGAGCGCTCGCTGAGCGGGTCCTCGGGGTTCATGCCCTTGAGCACGAGGCCACGGAGGAGGATCTGCGCATCGGCCGGAGGATGGGCCTCGTAGACGTCGGTGTCGCCGAAGATCTGGCCGACGCCGTTGAGGACGGCGAGCTTCTCGGCGCCGGGCTCGATCGCCGTGCGGGTGGCCTCGGACTTGTGGTTGCCCCAGTGGCTGACCCAGGTCTCGCCGAGCACGTTGCGGCCGAAGCCGCCGTTGTTGTTCCAGTTATAGGCGACGAAGGCGCTCTCCTTGGGGATGCCCGCGAAGGCATGCGTGCTGGTCCGGGTACCGACGATGGGCACGCCGCGCTTCACGGCGGCGTCGAACTTCGCGAGGGCGGCTTCGTTCCACTTGCGGAAACGCAGGCCGAGCACGAGGGCGTCGGCGGTGTCCAGGGCCTCAGGCTTGCCGAGGGAAGCGGCGTTGTTCGGATTGATCACGCCCTCATCGTGCGAGAAGAGCACGGTGCACTTGAAGCCGTGACGTTCGGAGAGGATGCGGGCGAGCATCGGCATGGACTCCTCCGAGCGGTACTCTTCGTCGCCGGAGAGCAGCACGACATGCTTGCCGGCGCCCGGGCCTTTGCCGGCGGGGAATTCAAGCCAGCCGGGGCCGGAGGTAAAGGCCTCCGCGGCGATGGCCGGAAGAGCGAGGACGAGGGCGGCCAAGGCGGCCCACAGAGGGAGATGACGCTTCATGGGGTAAGACCTCGGAGACTGCCGAGGATGGCGAAGGTTTCAAGCGCCCTGTTGGGCGCGGACGCCTCATTTCCGCTCATTCGCGCCGTCCTTCTTGGCCGGAGCGGAGGAGAAAGGGTCGGGGCGGATCGTCTCACGACGGCCATCGGAATAGGTCGTGACCTGGTTGCCGAAGGGATCCGTCCTCGTCGTCGCGCGCGTGCCATCGCTGTAACTGGTGGTCGAGCCGCCGAAGGGGTCGGGGCGCGTCGTGGCCGTGACGCCGTTGCTGTACCGGGTCGTCGAACCGCCGAAAGGATCCGTCCTCGTCGTCGCCGTGACGCCGTTGCTATAGCGGGTGGAGGAACCGCCGAAGGGGTCGGGCGTCGTCACCGCGGTCACGCCGTTATCGTAGCGGGTCTGGGTCCGGCCGAACGCGTCGGTCCCTTTGACGCCGGACCGCGGGGCTTCGCCGGTGCGCGGGGCGCCCTTCACTTCCGCCGCGGGCTTCGGCTCCGGCTTCGCCGAAGTCTTCGGCTCGACCTTGGCGGCGTCCTTGCGGGCGGCCTCCTTCTTCGGGTCGGCCGGCGCGGCGAAGAGCATCGCGGCGCCCAAGGCGCCGAGGAGAAGGAACGTCTTCATGGGGATGTTTCTATTAGAAACCAAAGAGGGCCGGACGCAAGCCGCGGCCCCGTCAAAACAAGAAGGGCGGGCGCCTCGCGGCGTCCGCCCTTCCGTTCGTGCGACCGGAGTCGCTTAGGCGATGACCTTGTCGACCACCTTGCCGAAGTTGTCGGTAAGGCGGAAGTCGCGGCCGTTGTAGCGGAACGTGAGCTTGGTGTGATCGAAGCCGAGGAGACGCAGGATCGTGGCGTGCAGGTCATGCACGTCGACGCCGTCAGCGGCGACCTGGGAGCCGATTTCGTCGGTCTCGCCGTAGTGCATGCCGCCCTTGACGCCACCGCCGGCCATCCAGCAGCAGAAAGCCTTGGAATGGTGGTCGCGACCGGAAGCCTGGTTGACGCGGCCCGCGGTGGTCGGGGTGCGGCCGAATTCTCCGCCCCAGATGATGAGGGTCTGGTCGAGGAGACCGCGCTGCTTGAGGTCGGTGATGAGGGCGGCGGCCGGGCCGTCGATGGCTTCGGCCTTGCCGGCGATCGCCGTGAAGAGGTTGGTGTGGTGGTCCCAGCCGCCGGCATCGACCTGGACGAAGCGGACGCCGCGTTCGACGAGGCGACGGGCGCAGAGGAGCTTGGCGCCGAGGTCGGACTTGCCGTACATCTCGCGGGTCTTCTCGGACTCCTTGGAGATGTCGAAAGCGTCGGTCGCGGCGGTCTGCATGCGGAAGGCGAGCTCGAAGGACTCGATGCGGGCCTCAAGCTGCTCGTCCTTCTGGACGGTCTGCATGTGGCGCTCGTTCAGCTGGCGGACGAGGTCGAGCTGCTTGCGCTGCGCGTCCTGCGTGGTGAATTCGCTCTGGAGGTTGGCGATGATCTTGTTCGCCGGAGCACCCGGACGGAACGAGGTGTTCGCACCCTGGAAGAGGGACGGAAGGAAGGCCGAAGCGCGGGCGTCGGAGCTGCCACCGAGGGAGACGAAGCCCGGGAGATCCTGGCTTTCGGTGCCGAGACCGTAGAGGACCCAGGCGCCGAGGGAAGGCTTGGAGAGGATCGCCGAGCCGGTGTGCATCAGCTTGGCGGCCGGACCGTGGGCCGGGAGATCCTGGTGGAGCGAGCGGATGACGCACATCTCGTCGGCCACGCCCTGCAGCTTCGGGAAGATCTCGGAGATCTCGAGGCCCGACTTACCGGACTTCTTGAACTCGAAGGGCGTCGGGAAGAGGACGCCGTTCATGCCGGAGGCGGACATGTCGGCGAGCTCCTTCATCTTCGGCTTCGGATCGAAGGTGTCGAGGTGCGAGGGAGCGCCGCCCGCGAAGATGTGGATGACGTGCTTCGCCTTGGCGGCGAGCGGAGCCTTGCGAGGCTTGAGGTTGGCCATCACTTCGGCGTGCGCGTCGCTGACCATGTAGTCGGACACCATGGTGCCGAAAGCGAGGGCGCCCATGCCGAGACCGGTCTGGCGGAGGAACTCGCGACGGGAGTTGGGGGTCGGCACGTAATTGCCGCAGCTGGAGTCTTTCATTTTGGGGATTTGGTTAGGAATAAATATGGGGGGTGATTTCGGGAATTCAAACCAGATTGGTGATATAAGGTGATCAATTCAGGTACACGAACTCGTTGGAACAGATCATCGACTGGGCCAGCATGACCCAGGGGTTGGCGGGCACCTTGCGGTCGACTTTTTCGGTGTTATTCACGATTTTACCCCCTTGGACCGAGGTTTCGATCTTCACCTCGGGGGCGGCCTTGGCGGTTGCCGCGGCGGCCGTGGCGGCCTTGGCCTTGGCCTTCTCGGCCCTGGCCTTGGCGACCTTGTCCGCCTTGGGGGAGGCGGGCGGCTCATCGATGTAACCGGCGATACGGGCGACGAACTCGCGGGAGATCTGCCGCTCCTGCACCGTCGGCGAGCGCTGGTACATGATGCGGTAGAGCAAGGTCACGCGCTCGTCGTCGGAGCTGGCCTTGGCCATCTCGGGGCGGGCGTTGACGTTGCGGGCGACCTCGACCGCCAGCGGGTTGTTCATGAAATACAGGGCCTGCTGCGGCACGATGGTCGAACCGCGGACCGAGTTGGCCATGTTCGGGTCGGCGAAGTCGAACTGCGACTGGAACTCGCTGAGCTTGTCGCGGTCGATGAAGCCGTAGATGGTGCGACGGTAGCTGTAGGGCTCGTCGGTGATGTTCACCGCGCGGCCGCCGAGGGCGCGGTCGAGCTTGCCGGAGAGGAGCAGCATCGAGTCACGGATGGATTCGAAGTCGAGACGGCGGAGGTTCGCGTGCCAGAGGAACTTGTTGGCGGCGTCGATTTTCATCGGGTCCACCGACGACTTCTGCGTGATGAGCACGTTCGTGTTCGGGTTGGCCGACTGGCGGTAGGCCGCCGACAGCAGGATCTTCTTGTGCATCTTCTTGATCGACCAACCGCCTTCGACGAAGGTCGTGGCCATCCAGTCGAGGAGCTCGGGGTGGGTCGGGGCCTCGGACATGTTGCCGAAGTCGTCCGGCGTGGTGACGATGCCGACGCCGAAGTGGTGCATCCAGAGGCGGTTCACCAGGACGCGCGCGGTGAGCGGGTTGGTGCGGCTGGCGATGGCCAGGGCGAGTTCACGACGGCCGCTGCCTTCGTAGAACGGCAGGCGGTCGGGACCGGCGAGGACCTCGAGGAACTGGCGGGGCGCGACAGGACCGCGCTTGTTGCGGTCGCCGCGGATGTAGACGTAGCTGTCACGGGGCTTCTCGACGTCGGTGATCACCATCGCGGTGCCGGGGCCGCCGGGGTGCGTGATGTCCAGCGCGTTGATGTCGGCGAACTTGAAGTACTTCGCCGGCTTGTTGTTGTTGACGAAGGTCGAGGCGATCGGCACCTGCCAGCTGTCGCAGAAGTCGCGGCTCTCGGTCAGGCGCTCGAGGAGCGAGACGGTGGCGATGTCCTCGACGTTGGGCAGCGGCCAGGGGAAGGCGGCGAGCTGGGCGAGGGCGGGGTCGTCCTTGTCGCCCTTGCGGCCGGCCTGGCTGCGCAGCTGGATGTGCGCGACGATCTTGTCGTGGTGCTTCTTGAAGACCGCCTGGTAGGCGAAAGCGACCTCCTCCAGGGACTTCGGCTTGAGGCCGCGGAGCGCGTCGGCCACGAGCGGGTTCACCGGAGACTTCTTGTCGGCGAGGGCGGCCTCGATGATCGCCGGGGCCTGCTTCTCGAAGTTCTCGGCGGAGACTTTCCTGAGGCGGACAAGCGGGCCGGTGATCGGGTGGTCCGGGCGGCCGACGGAAGCCGCGAAGGACGGGTCGAGCTCGCGGCTCTGGCCGAGGTCGAACTTCTTCAGGATGTCGAAGCCCGCGGTGCTGCGGAAGCCGCCGGACAGCGAGGCGAGCGCGCGGGGCGCGAACTCGCGGTGGAAGGCGGCCTGCATGCCGGCGAGGTGCTTGTAGTAGCCGCCGGCGGTGGTGTTGATGAGCTCGGCGAGCTTCTTCTCGTAGTCGGCGCGGTAGGCGTTGGTCGGCGCGTTCTTGCCGACGAGGAGCGGGTCGCGGATGACCGGGTTCTGCTGCGGCTCGATGACCGAGGAGAAGATGCCGTGGAGGGAGTAGTAGTCGGCGGCCGGGATCGGATCGAACTTGTGGTCGTGGCAGCGCGAGCAGGCGACCGTCAGGCCGAGGAAGCCCTTCGTCGTGGCGTCGATGCGTTCGTCGATGGTGTCGTCGTTGTTCTGGAAACGCTTGCCGACGGTGATGAAGCCGAGGGCGGAAAGGCGCGGGTCGTCCTTGGTCAGGTCGGGCAGGCGGTCGGCGGCCAGCTGCTCGATGATGAACTGGTCGTAAGGCTTGTCGGAGTTGAAGGCGTCGATGACATAGTCGCGATAGGTCCAGGAGGCCTCGAAGGTCTCGATGGTGCCGTTGCGCTTCAGTCCCTTGGTGTCGGAGTAACGGGCGGTGTCGAGCCAGTGGCGACCCCAGCGTTCGCCGTAGTGGGGCGAGGCGAGCAGGCGGTCGACGGTGCGCTCGACGATGGCCGTGACGGCGCGACCCGACTGGCCCTTGCGGGCGGCCAGATTGTCCATCGCGAGGGCGGTGTCGTATTCGCGGGAGAAAGCATCGACCTCGACGCTGGTGGGCGGGAGGCCGATCAGGTCGTAGGAGAGGCGGCGGAGCAGCGCTTCGCCGTCGGTGGCCGGGCTGGGCTTGAGGCCCTTCTCATCGAGCTTCGCGAGGATGAACGCATCGACTTCGTTCTGGCACCAGGCCGGGTTGCTGAGCTTGGACGGCACGGCGACCTCGCGGACCGGCTGGAAGGCCCAGTGGCCGCGCGCCTTGTCGGAGAGGCCGGTGAGCTTGGCGCCGCCGGCGCCGACGGGGGCGGGCGCGCCCATCTTGACCCACTGCTCGAGCGTCGCGATCTGCGCGTCGGTGAGCTTGGCGCCCTTCTTGCGCGGCGGCATCGAAAGTTCCGGGTCGGTCTGGTGGACGGCGACGAGCAGGAGGGACTTCTTGAGGTCGCCCGGGACGACGGCCGGACCGAGGTCGCCGCCGGCGAGCATGCCCGCGCGGGAATCCATGATCAGTCCGCCCTTGGAGACGCCCTTCTCCTTCGAGTGACATTCGTAGCAGCGCTCGGTGAAGATCGGGCGCACGTTCTTCTCGAAGAATTCCAGGCCGGCGGGATCCATCTTGGCCTCGGCCGGCGTCTCGGCGGCGGGAAGCATGGCGGTCGACCCCAAGGTGGCGAGCAGAGGGAGGAGTCGGAACATGTTCGGAGGGCGGTGCATGGGCGGCGGAGGCAGAGGGGAATGGGGAAGGATAGTCGGGGCCGACTGGGGTGTCCTTCTAAGTAACTATTCTTAAGCGAAGATGAAGGACGGCAACCCCTTGTTTGTCGTTGTTACCTCATTCAACCCCGGCCACGGCCTTTTGCCCTTTTTTGTAAAAAAAGCGTCAAAAGCACCCCGACCTCCCCTCCCCTGGCTTCGGCAAACAAGAAAGCCGGCCAAGCGGCCGGCTTTCGGAGCGGAGCGATGGAACGCTCCTCAGTTCACGTAGACGAACTCGTTCGAGAGCAGGAGCGCCTGCACCAGCAGCTCGGTCGGGGTCATCGGCGTGCGCGCGATGGCTTCGCCGACGTTCTGCATCACGCTCTCGGCGCCGCCGCCGGTGACGGCCATCATCATGCTCTCCTCGCCATCGGGCGCCTTGACGGTCATGCCCTTGGCGGCCGGGGCAGGCGTGCGGGCCACCGGAGCGGCGGCCTTGGCGCCGGGCTTGGTACCGGCGACGGCCGCCTTGGTCGCGGGACGCAGGTTGGCGGTGGCGACGGTCATCTTGGCCTTGGTCAGGAATTCCTGGGCCACGCGGATCTCGCTGTTGGAAGGACGACGCTGGAACATGCAGCGGAACATCGCGACGATGCGCTGGTCTTCGGACATCGCGTTGACGACATCCTTGCGGGAGGAGACGGCGCGGGCGACCTCGACGGAGAGCGCGTTGTTCATGAAGTACAACGCCTGCTGGGGCACGATGGTCGAGTTACGCTTGGAGTTCGCCTGGTCGGGGTCGCCGTAGTCGAACTGCGAGAGCGTGTCGCTCAGGCGGCTGCGGTCCACGTAACCGTAGAGGCTGCGGCGATAGCTGAAGGGCTCGTCGGTGATGTTGGCCGGCTGCCCGCCGACGGTGGTGTTCATCTTGCCGGTCAGCAGGATCATCGAGTCGCGGATGGACTCGAAGTCGAGGCGACGGAGATTGCCGCGCCAGAGCAGACGGTTGCCGGCGTCGACCTTGAGCGGGTCGACCGGGCCCTTCTTGGCCACGAGCGGATTCGCGGTCGGGTCGGAATCCAGGCGGTAGACGTTGCTCATCACGATCATGCGATGGAGGCGCTTCATCGTCCAGCCGTTCTCCATGAAGTCGGCGGCGAGATAGTCGAGGAGCTCGGGATGCGAGGGCTTCTCGGACATGTTGCCGAGGTCGTCGACCGTGGCGACGAAGCCTTCGATGAAGTGCTTCATCCAGGTGCGGTTGACGGCCACGCGGGCGGTCATCGGGTTCTCCTTGGTGGCGATGGACTGCGCGAACTCGTAGCGGCCGCTGCCGTCGACGTAAGGACGACGCTCACCCTTGGAGAGGATGTCGAGGAACTGGCGGGGGACGATCTCGCCCTTGTTGTTCTTGTCGCCGCGCTTGAACACGTAGCTGTCCTTCGGGGCTTCGGAATCCTGGACGACCATCGCCTCGCCGGGCGCGCCGGGGTGCGAGAGACGCAGCTCGTTGATGCGGGTGTGGCGGAAGTAGGCGACGGGGGCGCGGTTGCCGATGCCGCCGTAGATCGGGCGGTTCTGCCAGTCGGCGCAGAACTTGCGCGTGCTGAACAGGGAGATCATGTCCTCGTTGTCGAAGATCTCGTCGTAGCTCGGGATGGCCCAAGGATAACCGGTCATCTGGGCGATCGCCGGGGAGGTCTTCTTCCACTCTTCGCCGGGCTTGGCGAGGAGGGCGAGGTGGGCGAGGATCGCGGCCTTGTTGTCGTTGTAGACCTTCTGGTAGGCGGCGGCGACATCATGCAGCGACTTCGGCTTCAGGTCGCGGAGGGCGGCGGCGATGATCGGGTTGACCGGGTGGTCGGTGTCCTCGAGCGCTTCCTTGATGGCGAGCGGGGCGCGCTCGGCGAAGTACACGACCGGCACCTGGGCGGCGGCGTAGAACGGACCGGTGATCGGCGAGTCCTTCTGGATACGCATCGCGGCGAAATCGACGTCGGAGGTCAGGTCGATCTTGTAGCGGTCGGAGTATTCGCCGGCCTCGGAGGAGCCGCGGCGGACGCTGGCGATCATGAGGCGGCCGGCCATCTCCTTGTCGTAGCGGGCGCGGGTCTCGCGCATGTAGCGGAAGAAGCCGGCGACCTGCTCGTCCTGGAGCTGGTGGAGGCGCTTGGTGAAGTCGGAGCGCGCGGCGGCGGCGGACTTGGAGGTGGCGGCGATCGTCGGATGGTGCAGCGGCTCGACGGTCGAGGCGAAGATGCCGTGCAGCGAGTAGTAGTCCTTGATCGGGATGGGGTCGAACTTGTGGTCGTGACAGCGGGCGCACGCCACGGTGAGGCCGAGGAAGGCCTTGGTGGTGGTGTCGATGCGCTCGTCGATGATGTCGTTCGGGTCGTCGAAGCGCTTGCCGACGGTGAGGAAGCCGAGCGCGGCGAGGCGAGGATCGTCAGGGGAGATACCCGGGATGCGGTCGGCGGCGAGCTGCTCGACGATGAACTTGTCGTACGGCTTGTCCTCGTTCATCGCGTTGATCACGTAGTCGCGATAGGTCCAGGCGTAGGCGAAGCGGTAGTCCTTGAAGAGGCTGTCGCCCTGGTCGACCTGCAGGCCGCGGGTGTCGGAGTAGCGGGCGGTATCGAGCCAGTGGCGGGCCCAGCGCTCGCCGTAGTGCGGCGAGGCGAGCAGTTCGTCGATGCGCTTCGCGTAGACGGCTTCCACGGCGCCGGCGGGCTTGCCGGCGCGGATCGCGGCCGAGTCGACCATCTGCGCGGTCTGGACGGCCTTCTCGAAGGCGTCGACCTGCTCGGAGGTGGGCGGAAGGCCGATCAGGTCGTAGGAGACGCGACGCAGGAAAGACTCAGGGCTGGCGGCCGGATTCGGCTGGAGCCCCTTCTCTTCGAGCTTGGCGAGGATGAAGGCGTCGATCGGGGTCTTGACCCACGCGCGGTTCTTCACCTCGGGAACGGTCGGCTTCGTGACCGGCTGGAAGGCCCAGTGATCGCGGGCCTTGCCCGTGAGTCCGGTGAGCTTGGCCGCGCCACCGGCAGGCATCGGCGCGCCCATCTTCACCCACTCTTCGAGGATCGCGATCTTGTCGTCCGGCAGCTTGCCGCCCGTCTTCTTGGGAGGCATCGCGAACTCGGGATCGGTGTAGCGGACGGCCTTGATCAGGAGAGACTTCTCGAGGTTGCCGGGGACGACCGAAGGGCCTTCGTCGCCACCCTTGTAGGCGCCGTCGCGGGAATCGAGGATGAGTCCGCCCTTGGAGGAATTCTTGGAGGCGGAGTGGCACTCGTAGCATCGATCGCTCAGGATCGGACGCACGTTCTTCTCGAAGAACTCGAGGCCTTCCTTCGTCGGCTGGGCGTCGTCGGCGGCGACCGCGAAGGAGGCCGCGCACAGCGAGAGGGCGAGGGTGGTATGACGGAGCGACAGCATGGGCGTGTTTCTTAAGAGGGGATTAAGGTCGGGGGATGCAGCCCGGGGAAGGGCTGACCTGAGGGCTAATGTAAGCCGGACCCCCCGGAAATCAAGTGCGGTTACCCATTCGCATTGTAAAGGAAAGACCCCAAGGCGAGGATGGCGGGGACGGACGATGCGCATCCTGATCGCCAACGACAAATTCAAGGGCTCCTTGGCCGCGGAAAAGGCCGGTTTTCATATTAAAAATAGCCTGGAAACGACCTTTGCCGGGGCCTCCTTCGACCTCTGTCCCATCGCGGACGGCGGCGAAGGCACCGCCCTGGCGATGACCACGGCCTTGGCGGGCGAATGGGTCGAAGCGGCGACCGTCGACGCTCAGGGCAGACCGATCCAAGCCCCCTTCGGCTGGGTAGCCTCATCGGCCACGGCGATCATGGAGATGAGCGCGGCCAGCGGCTTGGCGATCGTCCAAGACATTGAACTCAACCCTTTCAAGGCCAGCACTTTAGGCACAGGAATCCTCATCCGAAACGCCCTGACCAAAGGCGCCCGGCGCATCCTGATCGGCATCGGAGGGAGCGCCACCAACGACGGCGGCCTAGGCGTCGCCCTCGCCCTGGGGTATACCTTCAAGAAAGCCGGCCAGGCCTTCACCCCTACCCTGGAGACGATCCTGGAGGCCGACCGGCTCGAGCCGCCCGCCTCCCTGCCCGCCTGCGAGCTGGTCGTCGCCTGCGACGTCGACAATCCCCTGCTCGGCCCGCGCGGCGCGACCCGCGTCTACGGCCCCCAGAAAGGCGTCCGTGATTTCGGGTGGTTCGAACAACGGCTCGGCCATCTCGCCGACCTCGCGCGACGCGACCTCGGCGTCGACCCGCGTGACATGCCCGGCGCCGGCGCCGCCGGCGGGCTCGGCTTCGGGCTCATGGCTTTCCTCGGCGGACGTCTCGTCGGCGGCTTCGACATGGTCGCGACGCAGGTCGGACTCGAGGCCCGCGTCGCCGCCGCCGACCTCGTCGTCACGGGCGAAGGCCGGCTCGACGAACAAAGCCTGCAAGGCAAAGGCCCCGTCGGCGTCGCGCGCCTCGCCCGACGCCTCGGCAAGAAGGTCGTCGGCGTCGCCGGCTCGGTCGACGACTCGGCCGCGCTGCGCGCACAGTTCGATCTGCTCATCCCGATCAAGCCGGCGGCGATGCCGCTCGCGGAGGCGATGCGCCGCACCGGCGAACTCATCGAGTCCGCGGTACGCGCCCACGCGTCGCCGTTGCGCGCCCTCAGCTCCTGAAGATCGGGATCGGGACGCCCTTGCCGTCGACGGTCGCGTAGAACGGACGGCCTTCGATATCGAACGCGGTCTTCGGGCTGATGCCCATCGCGCGGAAGATCGTGGCGTGCATGTCCGAGATGGACACGGGATCCTTGATGGCGACGAGCGGACGTTCGTCGGCCGTCGCGCCGTAGACATGGCCCCGCTTCACGCCGCCGCCGAACATGACGACGCTGGTGCCGCCGGTGAAGTGACGATGCAGGCCGTAGTGGTCGGGGCTCGTCATGACGCCGGACTTGTTGAAAGCCTGGTCCTTCGCCTTGGAGCCGGGGCGACCCTCGATCATCGCGTCGCGGCTGAACTCGCTGGCGATGACCACCAAGGTACGGTCGAGCAGGCCGCGCTGTTCGAGGTCGCGGATGAGGCGCGCGATCGGACGGTCGATCTCGGCGTGCATCTTCGCGACGGTCTCATGGCCCTTGCCGTGCGTGTCCCACTGGAAGAAGGGCACGTACTCCGTGGTGACCTCGACGAAGCGGGCGCCGTTCTCGACGAGGCGACGGGCGAGCAGGCAGCCCCGCCCGAAGCGGCCGGTGTCGTAATCCTTCTGCGTTTCGGGCGACTCGAGGGAGATATCGAACGCGGCGCGCTCCTTGGCGCTGAGCAGGCGGTAGGCGTTGTCCATCGAACGCAGCATCGACGCGTGCTGATGGTCGCTGAGCAGGTCGCGGCTCGGCGTCGCGTCGACGAGCCGGCGGAACTCGCGGTCGCGGTTCACGAAACGTCCGGCGTCCATGCCCTTGGGCGGACGGACGGCCGCGGCGGCCTCCTCCGGGAACGGCAGGTTCATCGGTCCGTATTCGCCGCCGAAGAAGCCCGCGGTGGTGAAGGCCTTGAGCTCCTCGCTCTCGCCGACGCCTTCGAGGCGTTGCCCGATGTTGATGAAGGCGGGCATCACCGGATTGCGGGGGCCGAGCACGCGGGCCATCCAGGCGCCGATGTGCGGGCAGGCGACGGTCTGCGGCGGCACGTAGCCGGTATGCCAGTGGAACTGGTGACGCGAATGCAGGATGCTGCCGAGGTCGGGCTGCACCGCCGAACGGATCAGCGTGCCGCGGTCCATGACCTGCGCGATGTTCTCGAGGCCTTCGCAGATCTTGACGCCGTCGACGGACGTCGGGATCGCGGGGAAGGTGCTGAGCACGCGATCGTAGGAGAGTCCTTTCTCGTACGGCGCGTAGCGCTTCGGATCGAACGTCTCCGGCGCGGCCATGCCGCCGGCGAGCCAGATGAGGATGACCGCGTCGGCGGTGGCGGCGGGCTGGACGAGCTTCTCGCTCTCGGCGAGGAGGCGCGGCGCGCCCATGGACAAGGTCGCGGCGCCGGCGGCGGCGAGCATGCGCAGGAATTCGCGGCGGGCGAGCGGCTCGGGCAAGGCAGGGTCAAGCGGCAGCGGGGAGTTCATGGCGTTCAGCGGATGGTCTGGAATTCGGGAAGCATGCACACGGCCCACAGCAGGTCGGCGATGCCTTGTTCGGAGAGGTCGGCGCCGACCATGCCGGCGGCGACCTGGAGCTCGGCGGGGGCGGGCTCGCGGCTCAGCGCGGAGAGGTAGAGCCAGCGCGCGAGCTCTTCCGGCGACGACCACGTCCGCTTCTTCAGCTTGGCGGCGCCGGCGGCGAGGAGACTGGTCAGCGCCTGGCCGTTGGAAAGGTCGATCGCCTCGAGCGTGCTCAGCTCGTTCGGACGCATCGAGACGATCTGCTCGCGGTTCGGACGACCCAGGGCGCGCTGCAGGAGGTCCGACTTCATCAGGCTCGCGCGGGCCGGCAAGGTGCTCGTGCCGCCGACGCCGGCAAGCATCTCGGCCATGCGGGACTCGGCCTTGCGCCAGGCCTCGCCCTTCACGAGCGCGACCGGCTGCCAGGCGATGTCCGGCGCCTTGGCCTTGGCCTTGCCGGCGACGGCGAAGGATCCGCGCGCGTTCGGCACGCTCGCGGTCCATTCCCAGGAGGCGTCGCTCGCCATCTTCACGCGGGCTCCGCCCTTGAGGTCGACGTTGGCTTGGAAGAAGAGCGCGGCGACGTTGGGCTTCTGGCCGGCGTTATGCCCGACGACCACGACCTGGTTGACGCCCTTCAGCAGGACGGAGGAGAGGTCGAAATGCTTCGGGTCGGCCCAGTCGGCGCCCTCGCCGATCTTCTTCCCGTTCACGTAGAGCTCGAAGCCGTTGTCGCAGGTGACGACGCACGAGGCCGTATCGACGTCCGCGTCCAGCACCAGCTGGCGGCGGAAGGAACGCGTCTCGCCGGCCGCGGGCAGGCGGCCGCCGGCGATGTCGCCGGACCAGATCGCCGCGGCGAGCAGCGGCTCGACGACGGGCTTCCTGGCGGCGGCGACGGTCGGCGCGGCGCGCGGGATCTTGAGCTCGATCTTGGCCGGCGTGGTGCCGGTCAGGCGCCAGACGGCGTCCACGAACTGCTCGGCGGTGAGGCGCTTCGCGCGCGGCCCGCGGTAGGCGTAACCCTTGTCCTCGGCGTCGCGGGTGAGGACTTCGGCGCGCGACTGGTAGGCCCGGGACGTGGCGATGAACTCGAGCACGGCCTTGAGGTCGTACTTGGAGGCGACGAGATGGTTCGCCAGCACGTCGAGCAGGTCCTGGTTCCAGGGTTCGGTCTGCATGGCGTCGACCGGGTGGACGATGCCGCGGCCCATCAGGCGATGCCAGAGGCGGTTGACGATGGTGCGCTGGAAACGCCCGTTCTCCGGGTGCGTGATGAGCGCGGCGAGCTGCGCGAGGCGTTCTTCGCGCGGCTTGCCGGCGTCGACCTGGCCCAGCTCGGGGAAGGGCCATGCGGCGACGGCGGGCTTGCCGGTCGGGATGTCGCAGCGCACGAGCTCCATCGGATGGTCGGAGTAGATCGCGGCGAGGCCGTAGGCGTCGCGCAGCTTCCAGCGGTCCACGAAGCTGTCATGGCAGGAGGCGCACTTCATGTTGATGCCCAGGAACGTCTGCGAGACGCTCTGGGAATACTGGAGCTCAGGGACCTGGCCCGCGCTCACGGCGCCGCGCCAGATGATGCCCTTGGCGAAACCCTCGCTGTCCGAGGAAGGGGCGACGAGCTCGCGCGCGAACTGGTCATAAGGCTTGTTGGCGAGCAACGAGACGTAGAGCCAGTTGGTGATCTGCTTCCGGCCGCCGTCGATGTAGCCGGTGCCGGCGTAGTCGTTGCGCAGCAGGTCGTTCCAGAACGCCATCCAGTGATCGGCGTAGTCGACGTTGCGCGCCAGCAGCGCGCGCACGAGCAGGTCACGCTTGTCGGGACGTCGGTCGGCGGCGAAGGCCTGCGCCTCCTCGGCGGAAGGCAGGATGCCGACGAGGTCGAGCGAGACGCGCCGCAGGAACGTGGCGTCGTCGGCGACGGGCGGCGTGGGCGCGCCCTTGTCGGCGAGCCAGCCGTCGAGCACGCGGTCGACGGGGTGCGTGCGACCGTCGCGGGCCGCCGGCAGCACGGGCTGACGCGGACGCAGCGGCGGTTCGTAGGCGGGCTTCTTGAAGGCGAATCCTTCGGTCCAGACGGCGCCCTGCTCGACCCACGCGCGCAAGGTGGCGACCTCGGCCGGGCTCAGTCGCTCGCCCTTGGGCGGCATGCGGACGTCCGGATCGGCGCTGACGATCGCTTCGAGGAGCTTGCCTTTCTGCGCCTGGCCGGCGGTCACGACGACGCCGTTCTCGCCGCCTTCCAGCAGCGAGGCCCGCGTATTCATGGAGAGACCGCCCTTCTTCTTGTCGCCGGTATGGCACTCCGCGCAGTGCTTGCGCAGGATCGGCACGACCTCGTGCGCGAAGTCGACCGGAGCGGCGCCGAGCGACGACGTCAGGAGCAGGCCGGCAAGAAGAGGACTACGCATGCGCAGGCGGCGAGATCAGGGGACGAACAGGATCGCGGCGGAAGCCGGAGCCTCGACGGCCTGCTTGGTGTCGGTGAGCTTGCCGTCGCGACCGATGCGGTAGGCGTTGAGCGTGCCGGACTTCTGGCCCGCGCAGACGAGCCAGCGGCCGTCGGCGCTGAGACCGAAACCACGGGGCGTGGCCGGCGTGCCGAGCATATGCTGGAGCAGCGCGAGCTTGCCGTCCTGGGCGATCGCGTAGACGGCGATGGAATCGTGGCCGCGATTGGAGACGTAGAGCGTCTTACCGTTCGGGTGGACGAAGATCTCCGCCGTGGAGGCGCCCTTGGCGTCGGCGCCGGCCGGCAGCGTCGGGAGGCTCTGCATCTGCTTGAGGCCGCCGTTGCGCTCGACCGAGAAGGCGACGACGTTCAGGCCCATCTCGGTGTTCACGTAGGCGAAGCGACCGTTCGGATGGAAGGCGAGGTGGCGCGGGCCTTCGCCGGCGTTGACGCGCGCGGACTTCGGCTTGTTCGGCGAGAGCAGGCCCTTCTCGGCGTCGAACTTGTAGATGAAGATGTCGTCGGTACCGAGGTCGGCGACGTAGGCGCGGCCGTTCTTCGGATGGAAGTAGACGCCGTGGGCATGCGGGCCGGCCTGGCGGGCGGTGTTGGGTCCCGTGCCGACGTGCTGGATCGAGGAGCTCGCCGGCGCGAAGGAACCGTCTTCCTTGATCGGCAGGGCGGTGGTCGAACCGGAGCCGTAGTTGACCACGATCAGGTTCCTGCGCGCGGCGTCGACGGCGAGATGCGTCGGGCCCTTGCCCTTGGAGGCCTCGGTGTTCAGCAGGCGCAGTTTCTCGCCTTCGACCGCGTAGGCGGCGACGGCGCCCTCGGCGGCCTCGGCGGTGGCGTAGAGGAACTTGCTGTCAGCGCTGAGCGCCAGATAGGAAGCGGACTTGGCCGCGGCGGCGACGGTCGGGGCGGAGATCTTGCCGGTCTTGCCATCGAGCGTGCAGCGGAGGACGCCCTGCGCCTTGGCGCCGGAGGTGCCGACGTAGAAGACATACTGGGCGGGCGCGGGCTTCGGCGCGGCCTTGACGGCGGCCTTCGGCGCCGGGGCGGGGGTGTCGGCGGACTGGCAACCGACGAGCACGGCGGCGAGTGCCGCGAGGAGGAGGCGTGGGGTATTCATGATGGTAAGATGAGGGCAGATCTCAGCGGCCGTTCCACCAGCCGTCGAGCATCGCCGTGAGACGCTTCACGTCGTCCGGTCGCGCGGCGGCGAGGTCGTGGAGTTCGGCCGGGTCGGCCTTGAGGTCGAAGAGACGCGGCGGCTCGGTGGCCCCGTTGAGGCCGCTGGAGACGATCAGCTTGAGCGGGCCGGCGACGAGCCAGCGATAGCGCAGGCTCGAGGCGGGCTTGCCGATCTCGACGATGTCGTGGGTGGAGTTCTGGCCGGGGACGAACGGACGGGCGCGCAACGCGGCGTCATCCAGGAGGTCGAGGCCGTCGCCGTCCGCCGGGATCTTCGCGCCGGCGAGCTTCAGCAGCGTCGGCATGATGTCCACGGCGCTCGCGGCGTCGTCGATCGACACCGGCTTGATATGGCCGGGCCAGCTCACGATGATGGGCGAACGCACGCCGCCGTCGAAGGGGGACATCTTCGAGCGCTCGAAGTCGACCAAGGGCTTGTCGGCGCGCGGGATCCAGCCGTTGTCGGAGATGTAGACGATGATCGTGTCCTGCGTGAGGCCTTCCTTCTCGAGGTGCGCGCGGACATCGCCGATGGTCTCGTCGAACCACTCGACCATGGCCAGATAGCGGGCGGCCTGGATCGTCGGGGCCTTGCCGCGGTACTTCGCGAGGAGGCGCTCGGGGGGCGTGTGCGGGTCATGCGGCATCATCGGCGCATACCAGGCGAAGAACGGCTTGCCCTCCTTCTTGGAGCGGGAAATGAACTCCGTCAGCGGGGCGAGCGTCTTGCGCCCGATGTCCAGGCCTTCGTCGCCATGGCGGCCGCCCTTGGTCATGCCCTCGGTGAAGCCGCCATGCGTGTAGTCGCCCATCCACCACTTGCCGGTCTGCAGGCTGACGTAGCCGCGCTCGGCCAGCAGCTTCGGCAGGAGCGGCGACTGCTCGAACAGCTTCACCAGCTGCTCGCGACCCTGGAGAAAGGCGGCGGACTTCTGCTTGGCGCCGGCCTTGCCGGCGACGACGGGTACCATCGGATCGTTGCCGGTGATGCCGTGGCGATGGACATGCCGGCCGGTCAGGAGCGAAGCGAGGCTGGGCGAGCAGAGCGAATTGGTGTCATAGCCGCGAGGGAAGACACGCGACTCGGCCGCGAGCTTGTCGAGGTTCGGCGTGCGGACCGACTTGGACCCCATGAAACCGTAATCGGTCCAGGCATGGTCGTCCGAGATGATCATCAGGATGTTCGGCGGACGATCGGCCGCCGCCAGCGAGAGGCAGAGGCTGGCGAGCGCGGCGACGCAAAGGGGCAACAGACGGGGCATGTTTAATAGACTCCCCAAAGAGACGCCCGTTCCCACCCAAAAAGTCGGTCAATGTCGGTCGATTGGCTCCTATGACGGGAAAGCGCCCGCACCCCGTTTGACGAACCCGCCCCCATGGGCATAATGGGCTTCGTCCCGCTCCTTCAGGCCACCCCGACCTGACCCAGGACACCCCCCGCCTGAAATATAATACGATTTTATCAAGTTGTTAAACAACGACTTGTGTAAAACACCCCGGCCGAACCCCCGTTTTCGGCCCTATATATACAGGCCCCTTTTTATTTTCCATATGATCAACCACATCACCCCCCGCACCGCCAAGCCCGACGCCCTCACCACCCTCCTCCGTTCCGACCTCCCCGACCTCGGCGAAATCCAGGTCCGCCTCATCGAGACCTCCCCCGACAAGGCCGGCGAGGCCGACAGCCTGACGCGGTTCCTGAACGAGGCCAACCGCTGGCCGCGCCTCCAGGCCGAGGACGAACTGCGCCTCGGCCGCCTCATCAAGGCCGGCAAGGATCTCGACGGCAACCTGACCCCCGCGGCCCAGGCCGCCCTCGACGAGCTCGTGCACCGCAATCTCCGCCTCTCGTACCACGCCGCGAAGCAGATGCGCGTGCCTCGCGAGGAGATGATGGAGCTCGTCTCGGCCGGCAACCTCGCGCTCCTCGGCGCCGCCCGTGATTTCGACGCCGACCTCGGCCATCGCTTCAGCACCTACGCCTTCTGGGGCATCCGCAGCGCCGTCATGCGCGAGCTGAACTTCCTCCGCCGCACCGTCCGTCTGCCGCGCAACCTCCACGAACAGCTGTCGAAGCTCCGCAAGGCCGAAGCCGCGCTGACCCAGGAGCTCGGCCGCGAACCGGAAGAAGAGGAGATCGCCGCCGTGCTCGGGGCGTCGCCGGAGAAGATCACCGAACTGCGCGCCTTCCAGCAGCACGGGCAGTCGCTCGACGCGCCCCTCGGCGAAGAAAGCGACACCACGTTCGGCGACACGCTGAAGGACGAGGACGCGTCGACGCCGGCCGCGCACGCCGAAGCCGCCGACCACAAGGACGCGCTGCGCGAAGTCCTCGCGCAGCTGACGCCCCGCGAACTCGAGGTGATCCGCCAACGCCACGGCCTCGACGGAGAGGAACTCACGCTTGACGCCATCGGCCAGCTCCAGGGCGTCTCCCGCGAACGCATCCGCCAGATCGAAGCCGTCGCCCTGCGCAAGCTGCATCTGGGCATCCGCCGATAACGCGGTCTTGTGTCCAAAACCGGGCACGCCATGATATCGGGCGTGCCTATCGCGCTCCGCTTCCTTCTCCTGCTCGGGTTGACCGGCACGCTGACGCCCGCCGCGCGGGCGCAGCAGGCCGAGCCGTTCGAGGAGCCACCGATCAACTACTCGGCCACGCAGACCAACGACCGCGCCACGGCCATCAACGCCGCCTTCCGGGCCCGGGCCGACGAGATCCGCTCCCTGCCGGCGAAGAAACGCCTCCAGTGGCTGCTCGACGAGCTGGGCATCCCCGTCGAATCGCAGCTCTTCGTCTTCAGCAAGACCAGCCTGCAGCGCGACCTGATCAACCCCGAGACGCCGCGCGTCCTCTATTTCTCCGACGAAGCCTATGTCGGCTGGTCCGTGACCGGCTCCTTCGAGATCTCGGTGTTCGACGCCAAGCTGGGCACGACGTTCTACCTCCTCGACCAGCACGCTACCAAGGACGAGCCGCTGCTGGAACGGAGCAGCGACTGCCTGCTCTGCCACTCGCGCCACGAGCATACGCCGTCCCTGCGCACGCGGTCGGTCTTCCCGGACGCCAACGGCGAACCGCTCAGCGGCTCCGGCGGCTCCAACATCGCGCCTTCCACCCCGCTCGCCGAGCGCTGGGGCGGTTGGTACGTCACGGGCACGAAGGCGCCCTTCGAGCACCGCGGCAACCTGACCGGCCGGAAGGTCGACGATTTCGAAGGCCCCTCGGCCCTGCCGACGCGCAACCTGACGAGCCTGGAAGGCGTCGTCGACACGCGCCGCTACCTGCTGAAGACCAGCGACGTCCTCCCGCTGCTGATGCACGACCATCAGGTCCACGTGCACAACGTGCTCTCCACCGCCAATCAGGACGCGCGCATCGCCCTCCATCGCTGGCCCGCCATGCGCGCGATCCTTGGTCTGCCGAAGGACGCCCCGCCGCAGGGCTCCTGCCTCGTGGTGTTCGACAGCCAGGCGGAGAAGATCCTCGACGCCCTGCTCTGCCGGGATGAAGCCGCCTGGCCGGCGGAAGGTTTCCAGAGCGACGGCGTGTTCGCCGCCGCCTACGCCAAGACCCGCAAGCCGGACGCGAAAGGCCGCTCGCTGCGCGACCTCGACCTGCGGACCCGCCTCTTCCGGTACCGTTGCAGCCCGCTGATCTACTCGCAGAGCTTCGCCACGTTGCCCAAGGAGCTGCATGACATCGTGCTCCTCAGGCTTTCGTCCGGCCTCCGCGCCTTCCCGCCGTCGCCCTCGTTCGGGCATCTCGCCGAGGACGAGCGCGTCGCGATCCACGAGATCCTGACGGCGACCCTGCCCGACCTGCCCAAGGGCTGGGGCAAATAAGACGGACGCAAAAAGGGCCGGCCCCCGAGGAGGACCGGCCCTTCGCTTCAGCCTGGAGCCGGCTTACTTGACGAGCGAGGCGAGCTTCTCGCGGATCGCGTCGGCTTCGACCTGGTAGCTCGCCGCGTTGAGGTGCAGCAGGTCGGGCATGACGGACTTCTCGAGCGTGCCGTCAGGCTTGAGGAACTTGGCGCCGATGTCGAAGAAGTGGACCTTCTGTCCGTCGTCGAACTTCGCGATGAGGGCGTTGACCTTCTCGTTCTTCACGCGGTTCGCGTCAGCCGGGGTCGCGCCGCGGGGGAAGATCGCGAGGAGGAGGACCTTGGTGTCGGGCGAGCGCTTGTGGATGGCGGCGATGATGGCCTTGATGCCGTTGGCGATCTGCTCGGGGGAGTTCTCGGCGACGCCGGCGTTGTTCGTGCCGATCATCAGGACGACGGCCTTGGGCTTGATGCCGTCGAACTCGCCGTTCTCGACGCGCCAGAGGACGTGCTGCACGCGGTCGCCGCCGATGCCGAAGTTGGCGGCGTTGTACTTGGCGTACTCCTTGAAGGCTTCCTTGCCGTTGCCGTTCCAGCCGGCGGTGATGGAATCGCCGAGGAAGACGACCTGCGCTTCACCCTTCTTGGCGGTGGCGACGAAGGCCTCGTGCGCCTTGGCGAAGCCGGGGTTGACCTGGCCGTCGGCGCCGAGCTTGGGAGCGGCGACATCGGCAGGCTGGGCCGGGAGCTTCACGGCCGGAGCGGCGGCCTTCTTGGGGGCGTCTTTCTTCGCGGCGTCTTTCTTGGCTTCCTGTGCGACCACGCCGGTGGCGGCGAACAAGGAAAGCCCGAGGAGGAGGGATAGGGTGCGTTTCATGGGGTGTCTTGGGGGACCTCCATTTCGCCCCGGGGTTTCCGGCTGTCAACGCCCGGCCCCGCGGGCTTGCTCACATGCGACCGGTGGCATAGGAACCTGCATGAGCAAACCCCTGCGTTTCGTGACCAAGGCCGAGGCCATCAAGGAAGAGTACAAAGGCCGCACCAACTATTGGCTGACCCGGCCGGAACTGACCGGCGCGAAGGACCTGCAGGTCTGCGAAGCGACCTTGCCCGCGGGCGAAGGCCACGCCTTCCACACGCACCCCGAACTCGAGGAGATGATCTACGTGCTCGCCGGCGAGGTGGAGCAGTGGGTCGAGGCGGAGAAGCGCATCCTCAAGCCCGGCGATGCCGCGCACATCCCGGCCGGCGTCGTGCACGCGACCTTCAACGTCTCGAAGGCGGACGCGACGATCCTCGCCATCCTTTCGCCCGGCGCGAGCAAAGGCCCCTTCATGGTCGACGTCAGCGGCGAGGCCCCGTGGAAGGACCTGCGCTGAGACGCATGAGCTTCCTCGCCCGTCATCGCGGCCTGATCGGCGCATCCGCGCTCCTGCTAGCCGGGGCGATCATCCCTTGGCTGATCTGGGGCGACGCGCTGGAAGCGGCGTTCACCGTGGAAGGGGCGCGGACCTGGATGGCCGGCTACGGCGCGGGCGCGGGCTTCGCCGGCATCGGCCTGCTGGTCGCCGATCTCGCGCTCCCGATTCCAAGCACGCTCGTGATGTCGGCGCTCGGACTCACCTACGGGACCTGGGTCGGCGGACTCTACGCCGCCGCGGGCACCGCGGCTGCCGGACTCGTCGCCTACGCGCTCAGCCGCTGGCTCGGGCGTCCGCTCGCGCTGCGCCTCGCCGGCGAAGAAGGCCTGCGGTCCGGCGAGGGGCTTTTCGTCCGCGGCGGCGCTTGGCTCGTCGCCGGCTCGCGTTGCCTGCCGATCCTGCCCGAAGCGGTCGCCTGCCTGGCCGGCCTCCATCGGATGCCGTTCCGCGCCTTCCTCTTCGCGCTGCTCTGCGGGAGCGTGCCGACGGGCTTCCTCTTCGCCGCCATCGGCGCGCTGGGGCAGGCAGAACCCGCCTGGGCGCTCGGCCTGAGCGTGGCGGTCCCCGTCCTGCTCTGGTTGGCGGCCCGCCGCTGGCTGCCGCGCCGAGGGCTTACTTCAGCTCCTTGATCCGGACGTTACGGTACCAGACGCGCTTGGCCTCGTCCTGGAAACCGATGTGTCCGTCGACCGGGCGGTCCTTCATCGGCGAGGCCTCGAGATCGAGGACGATGGTGCGCTCGCCGTTGAAGTCGACCGTGAGATGCCGGTCCTTGAGCGTGAGCGTGTAGCGGTTCCACTCCCCGGGAGCCTTCACCATGTTCTTGGAAGCCGCCATCGCGCGGATGATGCCGCCGCAGTCGTGGTGGCCGGGCTTCGCCAGACCGTAGGTGTCGAGGATCTGCAGTTCGATGCCTTTGGCGACGGGATCGAGCGGGTCGGCGACGCCGAAGAAGACGCCGGAGTTGCCGGTGGGCTCGATCTTGAACTCGAGATCGAGGACGAAGTCGCGGTACTTGCGCTCCGTGAAGAGGTAGGCGTCGAAGCGCTTCCAGCCCGTCTCGCCCGGGCGGGGCCGCAGCGTGACGGCGCCGTCCGTGTCGTAGACCCAGTTGCCCTTGGTCTTCCAGCCGGCGAGGTCCTGGCCGTTGAAGAGCGGGACGAAGCCCGCGGCGTCCGCGGCCGGGTGCGGCACCGGGGCGGCGGCGGGGCTGACGGGATAGTTCTCGGGCGCGGCGGCGAGCGCGAGCGGCAGGAGGGCGGCCAGGAGCAGGGAGCGGGGCATGCGTGAGAGGTAGCGCGCGGCGGAAAGAGGTCGAGCCACATATCGGTTCGACTGCCCGCGGCTTGTCTTAATAAAGATAAGACATGGGCCGCCCCTCCCCGCTCTCCGTCCTGCTCAGCCTCCTCGCCGCCGCCGGCCTGGCCGCGGTGCCGCCCAACATCGTCGCCGAAGGCGTCCCCGCCGTCCCCGCCGCGCTGACGGCCGAGCTGTCGCCCTACCTCAACCTCGGCGGCGCGAGCTTCCGCGGCTGGCACTCGACGCGGCGCGAGGCGATCGTGACCACGCGCGTCGGCGACGCGTCGCACCTCCACGTGATGGCCGCGCCGCTGGCGAAGCGCGTCGCCCTGACGGGCGGCGTCGAACCGGTGAAGAGCGGCCAGATGCAGCCGGGCGGCGCGCTGCTGCTCTACGCCGCCGATGTCGGCGGGAACGAGAACTTCCAGCTCTACCTCAAGGACACCGCCGACCCGAAGACCCCGCCGGTCCGCCTCACCGACGGCAAGTCGCGCAACATCGAGGCCTGCTGGTCGCGCGACGGCCGCCGCATCGCGTTCTCCACCAACCGCCGCAACGGCAAGGACAGCGACATCGTGGTCAAGGAGACGCAGGCGCCGTACGCCGAGCGCGTCGTGCACACCGGCACGTCGCCGGGCTGGGGCCCGGTCGAATGGTCGCCGGACGGCGCGCGGCTCCTCCTCCGCCAGTCGATGGGCCAGGAAGAATCGCGCCTCTGGACGATGGACGTGGCCACCATGAAGAAGACCCAGATCACGCCGAAATCCGTCCGGTGCTACTTCACGCAGGCCGCCTTCGCGGAGGACGGCAAGGCCGTCTACGCGCTGGCGAACTTCGAGTCCGACTTCCTCTGCCCGACGCGCATCGACGTCGCCGCCGCCACGCTCACCAAGCTCGCGGGCGGCCCCGCCTGGGACGGCGAGGAGCTCGTCGTCTCGGAGGACGGAAGGCGGCTCGCGGTCGCCTTCAACGTCGAAGGCTTCTCGGAGCTCCGCTGCTGGGACCTCACGACGGGCAAGCTCCTGCCGGCCCCGAAGCTCAAGGCCGGCGTGCTGAGCAGCCTCATGTTCCGGCCGGGGAGCCATGAGGTCGGCTTTTCGCTCAACAGCGAGGATTCGGCCAGCGACGCCTGGTCGGCCGACCTCGACACCGGCGTCGTGACGCGGTGGACGAACCGCACGTCGAAGCCGAAGAAGGAGATCCCCAGCCCCGACCCGGTCATCACGCGCGTGACCAGCTTCGACGGCGTGAGCATCCCGGCGTTGGTCTACTACCCTGATGCCAGGAAGTTCCCCGGCAAGCGACCGGCGCTGATGATCTTCCACGGCGGCCCCGAAGGCCAGTCGCGCCCCGGCTACCGCGGCAGCTTCCACTTCTACCTCAACGAGCTCGGCATGGCGCTGGTCTACCCGAACATCCGCGGCTCCACCGGCTACGGGCGCAAGTACCTGGCCCTCGACGACGGCGTGAAGCGCGGCGACGCGATCAAGGACGTGGGCGCCCTCCTCGACTGGGTCGCGCAGTCCGACCGGCTCGATGCGCGCCGCGTGGCGGCCTACGGCGGCAGCTATGGCGGCTTCATGAGCCTGGCCTGCCTGGTGAACTACGCCGACCGCTTCCGCTGCGGCGTCGACAACGTCGGCATCGCGAACTTCGCGACCTTCCTGCGGGACACCTCGGATTACCGGCGCAACGCGCGTCGCATGGAATACGGCGACGAGCGCAAGCCCGAGGTGAAGGCCTTCCTCGACCGGATCTCGCCGGCCAACCACGCCGACCAGATCCGCTCGCCGTTGCTCATCATCCAGGGCAAGAACGACCCGCGCGTCCCCTTCACCGAAGCCGAGCAGATGCGCGACGCCGTGAAAGCCAAAGGCGGCACGGTCTGGTACGTGATGGCCAAGGACGAGGGCCACGGCTTCGTGAAGAAGACCAACGCCGACTACCAGTTCGCGGCCACGATCCTGTTCCTCCGGGCCCACCTCCTGGATTAAACGAGCGAAGCGGGCATATCCCCCGCCGTCCCCCGCGTTTCCGCCGTAAAACGCTGGGTTATATTATTTGGGAAAACCGCCGGCGGCCCTCTGGACAACCCGCGGCCGCCGGGCATAGTAACGTCCTCGGCCAGTTCTCCGCCCGCCCCGGCGTCCCTGTCCGATCCCTCCATTCCACTGATCACGCTTCCAGCCGCGCGCCGTTTTCCCACGGACCGCACGGCAGGGACACCCTCTCTTCTTCTTAAAACCAAACCATGAAACGCCGATCCTCTCCTCCCTCGCGCCCTCGCCCTCTCCTCCGCCGCCGGCTGCGCACGCCCTTCCCCGCCCTGAAACTCCGCGAACGCCTCGAGTCCCTCGGCGGCGCCGGCGAAGGCCTGCCCACGTTCTTCGTGTTGCCGGCCAACGGGGATTGCGTCCGCCTGAGCGGGCCGGAGCTCCATGGCGACATCGGGGTGCGCATCACGGGGGACGACTCGGGCCCGACCGGCATCGATGGCCGGACGAACGAGGTCACCTTCGACTTCCGCGCGGCGGACAAAGGGGTCGTCCAGGCGATCGTGGCCGGCCTCGGGCCGGAGGTCCGCGAGGAGAAAGTCCGCCGTCCACGCCAGGAAGTCCAGGGCCACTTCGTCGCCGGCCATCAGCCCAATATCGGCCACTTCCTCGCGTGGGCGGCCCGCATGCCGAGCATGGCCGACCATGTCATCCTCGAGTCGGCCATCGACGCGGGCTTCACCTGCGACTTCGACTGCTTCGAGCATGTCCATGCCGCGATGCGCGCGCTGGACTTCATGCGGATGGTCCGGATGGAAGGCGGCATCGGCAGCGCGTGCGATGGCGACGAGATCCCGCCGCACCTCCGCCACCCGACCCGCCAGGGCCTGACCGGGAAGGCGGCGACGGTCGTCGTGCACGCCGGCCGCAAGATCAGCCTCGACGCGACGATCGACTCCAAGCCGGATCCCGCCGGCAAGCGCCTGCGCATCCATTACGGCTGGTCCGCCGGCCTGCAGCGCTACGTCGTCGGCTGGGTCAGCGACCTCGCGCCCAAGGCTCAGTGATCGTCGTGCCGCTGCATCTTCTCGCCCCAGGCGAAGAGGATCATCGACGCGAGGAACACCCCGTGGATGATCGCCTGCCAGAGGATGACCTTCTCATGCGCGGGCGTCAGCGGCTTGTCGCCGGCGGCCGAGGTGATGTCGATGAAGCTCTTGAGGAGATGGATGGCCGAGATGCTCGCGAGGCTGCCGGCGAGCTTCACCTTGAGGGTGTTGGCGTTGATGTGGTCGAGCCAGTCGGGGCGGTCGCCGTTGTCGCCGAAGTCGATGCGCGAGACGAAGGTCACGTAGCCGCCGACGACGACCATGTTGACGAGGTTGGCCACCATCGAGATGTCCACGAGCGAGAGGATGCCGAGCATGATCGCGCTCTCGGTGGCGGCGGAGAAGCCCTGCAGGAGATGCAGAAGCTCCTGCACGCTCTTCCAGGCGTAGGCGAACGCGGCGAAGATCAGCGCGACGTAGATCGGCGCCTGCAGCCAGCGGCTGGCGAAGATGAAGTATTCGAGCCCGTGTTCGAGCTTCTCGGAGAATCCGCGTTCCTGGGAGTCGTTGGCCATGCGGGGAGATTTGCCATTCCGCCTCCACCGTCAAGCCGCCGGAAGGCCTGGCCCGTTACAGAATAAAGGCAGAGGCATCCTCGTCGCCGCCCGCCGGCCAACGGGCCGACCATTCAACCGATCAACGCATTCCCCTCAGACGCCCGCGCTCGCGGCGGCGTCGCCGAGCGGATTCGCGTTCGGGTCGCGCAGGTAGGCGTCGGCCTTGGCGGAGACGATCACGCCGTAGTTGATGGTGCCCAGCCAGCCCGACATGATGATGCCGACGCTGCCGGCATGATAGAAGCCGCCGACCTGCTCAGGGAGGGCCATCGAGACCTTGAGGCCTTCGAACTTGGTGCCGAACGACGTGCCTCCGACGTGACGGACGTAGCGGTTCACGGTGCGCGGCGTCGCGGCCTCGGCATGGTCGACCTTCGAACGGATGTCGGGGATGAACTTCTCGAGGCCCTTGAAGGATTCCTCGATGACGCGCGCCTTGTGCGCGGCGTAGTCGGCCTCGGAAAGATGCGCCCAGTCGTCCCACTTCTGGTTGACGGACGTGACGATCGCGTAGCGCGGCTTCTTGGTATGCGGACGGGTGTCCGGGTAATAGACCGAGTAGGTACGCGAGGTCGTATGGAAGTCGACGAGCTCGTGGCTGGAGAACGGCTTGGCTTCGGAGGTGAAGACGAGGTCGCCGATGTGCGGGATGGTCTCGCCTTCGCGCACGCCCATGTAGACCTGACAGGAGGAGGTGTTCACGCGGACCTTGCGGGCCTCCTCGAGGAACGGGGCCTCGAAGGCCTCCTCGCCGCCCATCTTGAGGACGGTGTCCTTGATGTTGGCGTTGGAGACGACGGTCGAGCAGGCGACCTCGGCCTCCTCGCCGAGGCGCGTGCCGCGCAGCTTCACGCCGACGACGCGGCGGCGGCCGGAGGCGTCTTTCTCGACGTGGACCTTCTCGACGAGCACGTTGCGGCGGATGTCGACCCCGTTGGCCTTCATCTCGGCGGTCATGAGGTTGATCATGGTGTCCGTGCCGCCCTGGAAGATGAACACGCCCTTCGACATGAAGTTCGAGAAGACGATGCCGAAGGTGATCGCGGGGTCGTCGAGGGTGGAGCCGTTGGCGTAGGCGATCGGCTCGAGGAGGAGGCGCTGGACGTCGGGGCGGCCGGGGAAGAACTGCTCGAAGAGCTGGCGCGTGGTGCGCGGGTCGTTGTCGTAGTAGTTCATCTCGCGCAGGTGCGCGAAGAAGGCCTCGACGGTCTCGGGGGAGAGTTTGAACTGCTCGATCAGGATGCGCGTGAAGTCGGCGCGGTCGAAGGTCGTGCGGACGTCGAAGTCGGGGTTGATGAACCGGACGTCGTGGAGCTGGTGAATGCGGTCCGAGATCTCCTTGGTCCAGTAGCGGCGGGTGGACTTGATCATCCCGTGCGGGAAGCCGTGCAGGGAGATGTCGAAGACGTGGCCGCCGGCGCGCTTGAAGAAGGTGGCGAGGCCGCCGAGCTGGTAGTGATGCTCGAGGAGGAGCACCTTGCGGCCGAACTTCGCGAGGTTGTTCGCCGCGGTCATCCCGCCGAGGCCGGCGCCGATGACGACGGCGTCATAGCGGGGGAGAAGATTGTCGAACGGCGAAGGCATTGCGAAAGCAGATGAAGTAGGATGAAGCAGGGGTTAAGGGGAAGTCGAAAGCGGTCAAACCGCCCCACGGACTACTTCCCGGCGACGGCGAGCGCCCAGCCGTCCCGCCCCTTGGCCAGGCGGACCTTGCGACCGAAGAGCTTCGACAGCGCGGCCGGCTTCAGGACGTCGGCCATCTTGCCAGCGGCGAGGGCGGCTCCGTTCCGCAGCAGGAGCGCGTGCGTGAAGACCGGCAGGATCTCCTCGACGTGGTGCGTGACGAACACGATGGCCAGGCCGGGCTTGAGCTTCGGCAGACGCCTCACCAGCGCGAGGAACTCGGCGCGCGCGACGGGATCGAGGCCCGCGCAGGACTCGTCCAGGATCAGCAGCGCCGGATTCGAGGCCAGGGCGCGGGCGATGAGCACGCGCTGGCGTTCGCCCTGCGAGAGATGACCCCACGGACGCGCGGCGAGTCCGCCCACCTTGAGGAGACGCAGCAGCCGACGCGCAAGCGCGAGCGTCGCCGGCTTCGGACGACGCCAGAGATTGATGAGCCCGTCGACGCCGCCGGCCACGACGGCCAGCGCCGGCTCGGCGGGCTGGATCATCGCCGCGACGGAAGGGCCGACGAGGCCGATGCGACGGCGGAGCTCGCGCCAGTCGCTGCGGCCGAACGTCTCGCCGAGGACCGAAAGCGAACCGGAGGTCGGGGCGAAATAACCCGTGAGCGCGGCGAGCAGCGAAGACTTCCCGGAACCGTTCGGCCCGAGGATCACCCAATGCTGGCCCGGCTCCACCCGCCAGCTGAGTCCGCGCAGGATGACCTTGTCTTCGCGGGCGATGCGCAGGCGGGAGACTTCGAGCACGGGGGCTTTGACGACAGGACGGGGCACGACATCAGGCTATGGAGCAACCCGAGGTCGCTTCCAAGCCGCAACCACGCTTGCCCTCGGCACAGTTCGCGCCTACCCCTTCGTCATGCGCCGGTACCCCGCCCTGCTCCTCGTCCTGCTCTCCGCCGTCGTCGCCGCGGCCGACCCGGCCGCCCCCGCTCCGCGGACGACCCCCGAAGGCCTCGTCGTCAAGGAAGGCGTCGAGACCCGCATCGCCTGCGACCACAACGGCGGCTACTCGAAGTATTCCGGAGTCTACCATTACCGCGTCGTGCTGCCGAAGGGCTACCATGCGGACGCGACCAAGAGCTGGCCCGCGATCTTCGTCGCCTCGCCCGGCGGCAACGCCTCGATGGGCAACATGGCCGACTGGATCAAGAAGCACGGCTACATCGCGATCCTCCTCGACGAATCCAAGAACGGCCCGTGGGACCCGAGCGTCGGCAACTTCCTCGCCGCCAACCAGGACGCCGAGAAGCGCTTCCGCCTCGCCCCCGGCCGCAAGGTCTGCACCGGCTTCTCCGGCGGCTCCCGCGCGAGTTCCGTCTTCGCCAGCATCGGCGACGGCTTCGGCGGCGTGGTGCTGCAAGGCGCCGGCGTCGGCCAGCTCGACAACGGCATCCAGGGCCTGCGCGGCGTGCAGATCCCCGCGGTCGCACTGACCATGGGCAAGAAGGACCCCAACCGCGGCGAGATCAAGCAGCTGCGCGAGACGCAGGGCGACCGCCTGCAGGTCTTCGAGTTCGAAGGCGGCCACCAGTGGGCCCCGAAGGACGTCGTCGAGAAAGCCCTCGATTACGTGGACGGCAAGCTGCCGAAGTAATCGGTCGGTCTTGCCATCTCTCTGCGGCGCGGGCATCAAGGGACGCATCCCCATGCGCCCCGCCCTCGCCTGCCTGTTCCTCGGCCTCGTCGCGTCCTTCGCCGCCGACGCCCCCGTGAAGTTCAACGACCCGAAGCCGCAGGCCTACCACCTCACGGTGCGCGCCAGCGAGGTCGACCCGTCCGCGAAGTCCTATCCCGACATCGACTTCCCCCTCGAGAGCAAGGGTAAGCCCGCCGACATCGAGACCGCCGACGTCGACACGCGCGTCGCGCCCCGCGGACAGCTCGTCGTCTGGCTGATGGGCCATAACCCGGTGCTCGCCGAGAAGGTGAACGGCTACGGCTACCACCATATCAGCGTCGCCTACGCCCGCGGCTGGTTCGGCGCGCTCAACACCGTCCCCGCCGACACGCAGCACCTCGGCAACATCCGCCTCGAGGCCACCGCCGGCGTCGACGCCTCGAAGTCCGTCGACATCGCCGAAGCCGATTCCGCCAAGGGCCGCGCCACGCGCCTGGTGCAGTGGCTCGTGAAGAAGCACCCGCAGGGCCGCTGGGAACAGTTCCTCACCGCCGGCGGCAAGGAGCTCGACTGGACCAAGGTCGTCGTCGGCGGATCCTCGCACGGCGCCACCTCCTCCGCGCGCTTCGCGATGCACCAGAAGGTCGCGCGCGTGATCATGTTCTGCGGCCCGCGCGACAACACCGAAGACTGGCAGGCCGGCCCTTCGGCCACGCCCAAGAACCGCTTCTTCGGCTACAGCCACGTGCTCGACAGCGGCTGGACCGGCGACCACTACCAGCGCTCCTGGCTCATGCTGGGCCTCAACCAGTTCGGCCCGATCGTGAACACCGAGAAGGAGAAGGCTCCCTACGGCAACTCGCGCCGTCTCATCACCGACGCTCCGCTCAAGGGCACCGACAAGGAACAAGCCGCGAAGGGCCACGGGTACGTGACCCCGAGCAAGGGTTCGCCCAAGGACGCCCAGGGCCGCCCGCTCCAGGAAGACGTGTGGAAGTATCTCTTCACCTCCGACGTCGAGAAAGTCGGCGCGGCCGTCCCGGCGGAAGCCGGCGTGAAGATGGACCAGCGCACGGACGCCAAGCCCAAGGCGCCGAAGAAGAAGTAAGGAGGCGCAGGGACGGCTTGCCCTCGGCGGCCTTTCGGCTGTTGGATGGTCGCGATCACCGTGGCCATCCGCATCGACCTCGTCACCCTCTTCCCCGCCATGGCCGACGGCTTCCTCCAGGAGTCGGTCATCGGGAAGGCCATCGACAAAGGCCTGATCGCCTTCAAGGCCCACGACCTCCGCGCCTATTCCAAGGACAAGCACCGCAAGGTCGACGACATGCCGTACGGGGGCGGACCGGGCATGCTGATGACCTGCCAACCCCTCTTCGACGCCGTGGACGCCCTGGCCACCCCGGACTGCGAAGTGGTCTACCTTTGCCCGGATGGTGAACAATTGACCAATAAGCTGGCCAAGGAACTGGCCCAGAAGAGCCACTTGATCCTCATTTCGGGCCATTATGAGGGCATTGACCAGCGTTTCCGGGACAAGAAGGTCACCCGGGAGGTCTCCATCGGCGATTATGTGCTCACTAATGGCACTTTGCCCGCCTGTGTCCTGGTCGATTGCCTCGGCCGGCAGATCCCTGGCGTACTCGGGGAGGAAAACTCCTTGACGGGGGATAGTTACAACGGCAAGTTGCTCGCCTTTCCGCAGTTCACCCGACCCGCTGTTTATGATGGTCTCGAGGTGCCCCCCGTCCTCCTAGGAGGAAACCACGCCGAAATCGAAAAATGGCGTCGGGACAGGCAAATAGAGAAGACAAAGCAACGCAGACCGGACCTGATGAAAGACCAAGAACACCAGCCATGAGCAACCATCCCCTCATCCAATTTGCCACCCAGCCCCAGCTGAAGACCGCCCGCGGCGACCATGAATTCAAGGTCGGCGACGGCGTGAAGGTCTCCACCAAGGTCCGCGAAGGCGACAAAGAGCGCACCCAGCTCTTCGCCGGCATCGTCATCCAGCGCAAGGGTGGCGGCATCCACGAAACCTTCACCGTTCGCCGCGTCTCCTTCGGCGAAGGCGTCGAGCGCACCTTCCCGGTCCACTCCCCGAACATCGAGAAGATCGAAGTCGAACGCGTCTCGCAGGTCATGCGCGCCCGTCTCTTCTACCTCCGCGATCGCCAGGGCAAGTCGGCGACCAAGGTCAAAGAAAAGCGCTTCGACCCGACCGAGCACGCCGCTGCCGCCGCCGCGGCCGCCGCGGCCAAGTAAGCCTCCTCAGGCTACTCCGAAACCCCGCCCCTTGGCGGGGTTTTTTGTGCCCGGATCCGAGGCCAGACCCAGCGGCCGCCGAAAAGTCCTCCCGAGCCCCTATACGCAAGATACAGCCTAACCCACTTATTAACAGGGGCTTGTTTTGTGTGTTTTGACGAAGGGGTCGGCCGGGGTGGGAGTTTTTTTACCAAAACCTTCTGGGGAAGGCTTGACTCTCCCCCTCCCTCCTGCGTCTTTCCACGTCCGTCTTTTGAGAACCCTCCTGGGACGGCAACTCACCACCTTCTCCCAATCCAATGCTACGCATCCGCCTCCAACGCTTCGGTACGAAAAACGAGCCGACCTATCGCCTCGTCGTCGCCGAACAAGCCATCCGCCGTGACGGCCGTTTCGTCGAAGTCCTCGGCAACTACAATCCCCGCGCCCGTGGCAAGACCCCGGGTCTGGTGATCAACGTCGAGCGCGTCGACCATTGGGTCAAGCTCGGCGCCCAGCCGTCCGACACCGCGAAGTCGCTCGTGAAGCGCGCGCGCGAAGAAGCGGCCAAGGCCTAAGTAATTTACACGGCGGAAACGCCCACCCTGACGATGCTTCACCCCGCCACCCGGCGGGGTGATTCATTTGCGGAGGTCGCCGAGGGTCCGGAACTCAGTTCAGCTTGTTCCAGCCGCCCTTGCCGTCCTTCTCCAACCGCTGGAACCCGGCCTGGGCGAGACGCTTGTCGCTCAGGCCCTGCTTCATGGCGCCCTCGCCGTACTTGGTCGTGAGCGTGGGGGACTCGAGCACCCGACGGCACGGCTCCTTCGTGACGGGGTGCTGCGTGAAGTCGGGCGCCTCCGGCGGCAGATCGGCCTCGAACTCCTCCCCTTCGGCCCCGTCAGCCTTGATCACGATGTAACGGCGCAGAGGCATGGCTTACTTGCGGGAGGAACGCGGGTCGAAGGCGTCGCGCAGGCCGTCGCCGAGGAAGTTGAGGGAGAGGAGCGTGAGCGCGAAGACGACCGACGGGGAGATGAGCAGCCACGGGCACTCCTCCATGATGTCGGCCCCCTCCTTGATCATCAGGCCCCAGGAAGTCATCGGGGCCTTCACACCGAGGCCCAGGAAGCTCACGAAAGCCTCCAGCAGCATGACGCCGGGGACGGTCAGGGTGGCGCAGACGGCGATGGTGCCCGCGAGATTGGGCAGGTAATGCCGGCGGAAGATGCCCCAGCGGGACTGGCCCAGCGATTCGGCGGCCTGCACGAACTGCGAACCTTTCATCTCGCGGGTCTGGTTGCGGATGATGCGCGCCATGGTCAGCCAGGAGACGCCGCCCACGGCCAGGAAGATCATCGGCATGTTCTGCCCGAAGACGACCGTGCACAGGATCACGATGAGCGTCAGCGGCAGCGTGCTCACGATGTCGACGAAGCGCATCAGGGCGTCCTCCGCCCGGCCGCCGAGTTCCGCCGCGAGCACGCCGTAGCAGATGCCGACGGCCAGCGCGACCGCGGTGGCGATGAGACCGACGAAGAGCGAGATCATGCCGCCTTGCAGCAGGCGCGAAAGGACGTCGCGCCCCAGGAGGTCCGTGCCGAGCCAATGCGCGGAAGACGGGGCCGCGGCGCTATGGGCGAGGTCCTGCGCCATGTACGGATACGGCGCAAGCCATGGCGACAGGAAGCAGACGGCGGCCACCGCGACCAGGAACCAGCCGGACCAGACCGCGGCGCGATCCTTGCGGAAACGCTGCCAGCCGCTTTCGGAGGCGAGGGATGCGACGACGGGCTCCTTCATCGGTCGCGGGCCACCTTGGGGTTGAGCGCGGCGTTGGCCAGGTCGGCCGCGAGGTTGAGGAAGAGCAGCGCCGCCGCGTAGACGATGGTGGTGCCGAGGATCAGCGTGACGTCGCGGTTGATGATCGCGGTGACGAAGAGACGGCCCAGGCCGGGGACGTCGAAGAGCGATTCGATGACGAAGGAACCCGACACCAGGCCGGCCGCGGCGGGACCGAGGTACGTGACGACCGGCAGCAGCGCGTTGCGCAACGCGTGGACGAACCATACGCGCAGCGGCGGCACGCCCTTGGCGCGCGCGGTGCGCACGTAATCCAGCGAGCGCACCTCCATCAGCGAGCCGCGCGTGAGTCGCGCCAGCGGCGCGGCGGTGATGAGGCCGAGCGTGCAGGCGGGCAGCACGTAATGGATCGCCGAGCCCCAGCCGCATGGCGGCAGCCAGCCCAGGCCGAGCGAGAAGACGAGCGCGAGGACCGGACCGAGCACGAACGACGGCACGCAGATGCCCACGAGGGTGAACCCCATCGGCACGCGATCGAGCCAGCTGTTGGGGCGCGACGCGGCGAGCACGCCGACGGGCACGCCGATCAGCACGGCGAGCAGCAAGGCGACGAGACCGAGCGAGACGGAGACGCCGATGCGCGCGCCGATGACCTCGCGCACGGACCAGCCGGGGTATTTGATGGACGGACCAAGGTCGCCCTGCGCGAGGTTGACGACGTAGTTGCCGAGCTGGACGGGGAGCGGCTGGTCGAGGCCGTAATACCGTTCAAGGCGCGCCTTCACTTCCGCCGGCAACGGCCGATCCTTGTCGAACGGGCCGCCCGGCACCGCGTGCGCGAGGAAGAAGGTGGCGGTCACCACGACAAGCAGGACCGGGACCATCTCCAGCAGGCGACGCAGCACGTAAGCCATCAGGGCGTCTTCTCGGCGGCCTTCACGCGCTTCTCCAGCTCCTCGGTCGTCGGCGGCGGCGGGAGACCCGACGTGCCTTTGGACGTCCAGCCCATCTTGATCGCCATGGCCTCGTATTCCTGCGGGCTGAGCGTGCCGCGCGCCCGCAGGCGCGCCTTGCGCTCATCGGTATCGTCCATCAGACGACGATCCTGGTCGGCCGCGTCGCGCTTCGCGTCAGGCGCGGCGCAACCCGCGCCGAGCATCGCGCAGGCGAGCAGAAGGGCTCGGGGCAAGGACTTCATGGCGATGTTTCTATTCCGCGAGGTCGTACGGGCTCAAGCGCGTACAGGTGGCCGGCCCGGCGAAACGATGGCGGCGGCGGGCGACCTGATCGTAGACGAAGTCGCGCAGCACGCCCGGGCAGAACCCGGCCAGCCCTGCCAGCAGCCGCCAACCGCCGCCGAGCGTCCGTAACAAGAGCAGCACGGCGTCGGCACGGACCAGACGACGCGATCCGTCCCAGACGACGATCGTGCCCATGTCGCCGCCCGGGGGTTCGCCGGCGATGCGGGCGACGACGCCTTGGTTCGTGGCGAAGAGCATGGCGCCCTCGGCGTTGCGACGGGACAGCCAGGCCGCCGTGCCGTTGCACAGGGCGCAGGTGCCGTCGATCAGCACCACCAGAGGCGTTTTCCGCATAGGCGTAGCCTAAGCGCTGCCGCACCGGTGTGAAGGGGCAAAAAGGGCCCCTGGGCGCCCGGAGAAAGGGCCATTAAGTCCAGCGAAAGCGCTTGTCATGGGCCTGCGGCACTGCCAAGTTGCCCTTCCTGTTGGCCGGAAGGGTATCCAAGTGGCTAAAGGTCGCGGACTGTAAATCCGTTCAGCTTCGCTGTTCGTGGGTTCGAATCCCACCCCTTCCACCAGCAGGACTCATGAGGCCCCTCAAAAAGGGGCCTCTCCCTGCCCGGACCCCTCAAATCCGCGTTGACTCCGAGGGGCACCCCCCGCTTCCCTACTTCCTCACATGGCCAACATCAAAGCTAACAAGAAGAGCATCCGCCAGACCTCCCGTCGCGCTGAGCACAACAAGATCGTCCGCACCCGTCTCAAGTCCCTCGTCAAGAGCCTGACCGGTGACAACGTCGCTGCTTCCGCCTCCCAGGTCGCTTCCGCCGCCGACAAGGCCGCGAAGACCGGCGTGATCCATCGCAACAAGGCGAACCGCATCAAGGCTCGCCTCGCGAAGAAGCTCGCTGCCGCCAAGAAGTAATGCCGGCCGGCTCCCTCACCGACCCCGTCGCCTAGGCGCCGGGGTTTTTTTGTCCCCGGCAATGTCCGCCCAGCCCCCTGCCTCCATCGGTTTCGCCGCCGGCCTGCTCGGCGAAGAAGCCTACCGCATGGCCGTCCTGGCCCATGGCCCGGGCTGGGTCGCCCTCGACAAGCCCAGCGGCGTGGCGTTCGAAGAGCACCCCTGGCAGAAAGGCGCCCCCACCCTGCTCGGCCAGCTGCGCGCGCAGCTCGAGGCCGGCAAACCGGAGATGGTCCGCCTCGGCCTCGCCGAGCCCGCCGCGGTCTTCGGCCCCGAACCGGAATCCGCCGGCATCGCGATCGTCGCCGACCGCGCCACCGCGATGGCCGACTGGCGCGAAGCCCTCGGCTCCGGCGCCTTCCGCTTCGAGTTCGAGTTCATCGCGCGCACGGAAGACGCCCCGGAGGACGCCGGCATCTGCGACCTGCCCGTCGGCATGGACGACTCGCAGGAACGCGCGTTCGTCTCCCACCGCAACGGCAAGCACGCGCAGACCCGCTTCGAGCCGGGCCGCGCCTGCGGCCGCTGGCGCATCTGGACAGCGCACACGCCCTTCCCGCGCCGCGACCAGGTCCGCATCCACGCCTCCGAATGCGGCATCCGCATCGCCGGCGAGCTGAAGTACGGCCGCTCGGGCCGCGTGACGCTGACCGACACGACGCCGAAAGGCCGCCTCAACAAAGGCGAGGACAAGCCGTTGCACCGCGGCCTGCTGCTACGCCTCGCGCGCGTCACCGGCAAAGTCGCCGGCAAGGAGTTCGAGGTCGTCGCGCCCCGTCCGGACGACTTCGCGACGGTGGTGAAGCGCCTGTCGAAGGGAATCTGATCAGCCTTCCGACGGGAACCGCAGCGTGAAGCGGTCCGTGGTGCGCGCGTAACCGTCCGGGCTGTTCAGGCGGCCGATCGGCGCATAGCGCGCGTAGTCCACCTTCCACGTCGCCGGATCGGCGACGCCCTCGCGCACATGGGCGAGCAGGATCTCGACGACGAACAGGCGGTTGTCGCCGTACTTGCGGGCATCGAGGAAGCGGCACTCCAGCGCCACGGGACATTCGACGAGCCGCGGGACGCGCACGCGTTCGGACGGCGCGAGCGTGAAGCCCGCGCGCGGCACCTCGCTCACGCCCGGCGGCAACGGACGGGCGCACTCGACCATCTTCGCCGCGACGGCCTCGTCGCAGAGATGGATGACGCATTCGCCGTTGGCCGTCAGGTTGGCGGCGGTGTCCTTGAGCGTGCCGTCGTCGCGGTCGGCCGGGGCGAAGACGGCGATGGCCGGCTCGGTGCCCATGACGTTGAAGAAGGAGAACGGGGCGGCGTTGACGACGCCGGCCGCGTCGATGGTGGTGACGAGCGCGATGGGCCGAGGGACGACGAGCCCGGCGAGCAGCTTGTACGCCAGGGCGCCCGGATGGGCGGCGACGTCGAAGCGCAGGCTCATGCGCCGGCGGGCGGATCCTCGCCGCCGTGCGAGACGATGGCCTCCCGGCGCAGGCGGTCATGCCTGTAGGACATTATGATGTAGAGGCCGACGCCGACGCAGATGCAGGAATCGGCCACGTTGAAGGCCGGGAAACGATAATAGGGCAGATGGACGTCGATGAAGTCGATCACGTGGTCGCCGAAGAGGCGGTCGCGGACGTTGCCCAGCGTGCCGCCGACGAACAGGCCGAATGCCAGCTGGCCGCCTTGCAGCTCGCGCAGCAGCGGCTGGCGCCAGCGCCAGACGAGCGCGAGCACCGCCAGCGCGAGGAAGACCAGGAACGGACGGACGTCATGGTCGGCGCCGAGGCCCCAGGCCGCGCCCTTGTTACCGACGTGCACGATCCAGAGACGGTCGAACAGCATGATCGGCGAGCGGTCCGGGTCGGCGACGGGATGATAGACCCAGTCGTCCGGGAAGCGCAGCGGGAACTTCCGCACCACGAGCAGCTTGGTCGCGACGTCCACGGCGATCGCGACGACGCAGACCGCCCAGAAGGACAGGTAGGGGCGAACGCGGGAGAACATGAGCCGCGGGGAGCTCAGGTATCGCTGGGCTCGTCTTCGCCGCCACCGCCGCCGGTGCCGAAGCCGACCTCGTCGCCGATCTCGCCGAGCGGATTGCCGCCGCGGCGACGGTGCGCGCGACGGTTGCGCTCGAGCTCCTTCTGGCCTTCGAGGGAATAGCGGGTGAAGGGGACGGCGATCAGGCGCGCGGCGGGGATCGGCTTGCCGGTGATCTCGCACGTGCCGTAAGAGCCCTTCTTCATGCGTTCGATCGCGTCGGCGATCTCCTTGAGCGCTTCCTGCTCGTTGGAGATGAGCGAGAGGGCGAAGTCGCGGTCCGCGGTGTCCGTGCCGGCGTCGGCGAGGTGCTGCGAATAGCCGGAAAGGTCGCCGGCGTCGTCCTTGCCCGACTTCTTGAGGGCTTCCTCGGAGTGGAAGGCGAGGCCCTTGTGGAGCGCGTCGCGCATGTCGACCAGGAGACGGTAGTAGCGACGGAACTTCTCGGGGACCTGCTTCGACTCGTCCACGAAGCCTTCGCCCTTGCGGAAAGGATTGGAGCCGCCGAGGAGGTCGGCGATGGAGGCCGTGGCGATGTTGTTGGAGCGGTTGCCCTGCGAACGCGCGGCGGCCGCGGCCTTCTCGCGCGCCTTGCGCTCTTCGTCGGGGACCCAGACGTTGAGCTTGGCCTTCGACTTGTTGCGCTTCTCAAGGTAGGCCTTGAGGTCGTTGATCGTGTAGAACTGGAGCTTCTGGCGCGGCGCGACCACCAGGGCGTCGCCTTGGTGATGCTCGTCGCGGTGCTTGTTGAGGAGTCCCTTCTGGACGGCGTGGTCGACCTTGGGCGCCTTGACCGCCTTCGCACCCTTGGCGACCGGAGCCGGCGCGACGCCCTTCGCGTTCTTCGCGGGAGCGGCCGGGACGGCCTTGGCGTTCTTGCCCTTGGCGACCGGAGCGGCGACGGCTTTGGCTCCCTTGACCGGCGCAGCGGGCTTGCCTTTCGCGGGAGCGGCCTTGGCGACCGGCTTCGGCGCAGGCTTGGCCGCCGGCTTCACCTTGGCCTTCGGGGCGGGCGCGGGCTTCTTGGCGGACTTCTTGGGATCGTTTTTCTTGGGCATCGGAAAGGAAGGTCAGAGTTGGGGATATTTGGCGAGGAGGGCCTCGCGGCACCGTGGAGATACCATACCAAATCTGCCCGCTTCCACAAGAGCGGGAACCCATCGCCAGGAGCGGGGGCAACGGACGCCCTCGGCCTTGTCGACGCCGAACGCCAAGGCGGCGCCGGCCTGCGGCACAAGCCGGACCGAGGAGACGATCCACAGCTCGGTCAGGAGGGCCTGATGGGCGGCCAGCAGGGCGAAGTCGGCGTCCGCGGGGTCGCCGGTGACGACGACCGAGGCTTCCAGCGACTGGCCGATCTTCTTGTCCTGGCGGAGACGTTCCAGAGGGACGTTGACCTGGGCGGCCAGCGCCTGGATGCGGGCGACGGCGGCATGGGCGGCCTGACCGGCGGCGTCTTCCCAGCGGGCGTCGAGGGCCGGCCAGTCCTGCAGGTGGATGTTGGCGGCGTCGGTATACTCGGCCTTGGCGTGCAGGTGCGACCAGGCTTCGTCCGCGGTGAACGGCACGAACGGAGCGATGAGCTTCAGGTAGGCGCGCAGGACGAGGTCGATCGCGGTCTGCGTCGAGCGGCGGGCGGGGTCGTCCGGTGCGGTGGTGTAGAGGCGGTCCTTGACCACGTTGTGGTAGGTCGCCGAGAGCGTGCCGGTCGTGAAGCCGGCGAGGGCCGCGGCGGCGCGGTGGAACTCATTACGTTCGCAGGCGTCGGTGACCTCGCGGACGAGCTTGGCGGTCTCGACCAGCACCCAGCGGTCGATGGCGGTCATCTGCTCCACCGGCACGGCGTGCCGGGCGGCGTCGAAGTCGAAGAGATTGCCGAGCTGGTAGCGCAGCGAGTTGCGCATGCTGCGATACTGGTTGGAGATCGTCTCGAAGATCGCGTCGGAGAGCGGGATGTCGCTCTGGTAGTTCTCGGAAGCGACCCAGAGGCGCACGATGTCGGCACCGTATTTCTTCACGTAATCGTCGGCGGTCTGCGGCTTGCCGTCGGACTTCGAGATCTTCTGGCGCTTCTCGTTCACGACGAAGCCGTGCGTGAGGACGGCGCGGTACGGCGCGGAGCCCTTGACGGCGACGGAGGTCCAGAGCGACGACTGGAACCAGCCGCGATGCTGGTCGGAGCCTTCGAGGTAGAGGTCGGCCGGCCAGTGCAGGTCCTTGTGCTTGGCGCAGACGGCGAGGTGGCTGGAACCGGAGTCGATCCACACGTCGAGCGTGTCGGTACCCTTGCGGAGATCCTTCGGCCAGGAGGCGGGGACCGGCGCGCCGGCGAGGATCTCCTCGACGGAGGAGGCCCACCACCAATCGCCGCCGCGCGTGGCGACCTGCTCGGCGACATGGCGGATGACGGCGGCGTCGAGATAGGATTCGCCCTTGGACGGGGAATAGAAAGCCGGGATCGGCACGCCCCAGGCGCGCTGGCGCGAGATGCACCAGTCCGGCCGGCCTTCGAGGGCGGCGCGGATGCGGTTCTCGCCGGAGGCGGGGATCCACTTCACGTCGCCGACGGCGGCGAGGGCCTGCTTGCGCAGGTCGCCACGGTCGAGGCCGACGAACCACTGGTCGAGCGCGCGGAAGACGACGGGCGTCTTGGAACGCCAGCAATGCGGATAGGAGTGCTCGAAACTCTGCGCCTTCAGGAGCGCGCCCTTGGCCTTGAGGAGTTCGAGCACGGCGATGTTCGCCGGGTTCTTGCCGTCGGTCTCGAGGACGGTGACGCCGACCAGCGAGGCCGGGACCTTGCCGTCGTCGGCGTACGTGCCGTCGTCGCGCACCGGGCAATAGGGTTCGAAGCCGTACTTGTTGCCGGTCTGGTAATCTTCGAGGCCGTGGCCGGGCGCGGTGTGCACGCAACCCGAACCGGCGTCGGTCGTGACGTAGTCGGCGAGCACGACGGGCGAGGCGCGGTCGATGAAAGGATGCTGCGGCTGCAGGCCTTCGAGCGCGCGGCCCTTGACCTTGAAGCCGTCGGTGGCGCCTTCGAGGGCGCAGGCGGCGACGAACGCCTCGCGCAACGCGGAAGCGACGAGGAAGGAACGGCCGCCATGGCGGACCTCGACGTATTCGAGGTCAGGGTGCACGGCGATCGCGAGGTTCGCGGGCAGCGTCCACGGCGTGGTCGTCCAGATGACGACGGAGAGCGGGTGCGCGGGCGCCAGCTGCTTGGCGGCGGGATCGGCGACCGGGAAGGCGACCCAGATGGAGTGCGAGCGCTTGTCCTTGTACTCGATCTCGGCTTCGGCGAGCGCGGTCTGGCACGGGATGGACCAGTACACCGGCTTCTTCGAGCGGTAGACCAAGCCCTTCTCGACGAAGCACGCGAAACCCTTGAGGATCTCGGCCTCGTAGGCCGGATCCATCGTGCGGTATTCGGACTGCCAGTCGGCGAGGATGCCGAGGCGCTTGAACTGGCCGCGCTGCTTCTCGATATAGGCGGCGGAGAATTCGGCGCAGGCCTTGCGGACGCCGAGGGCGTCGAGCGACTGCTTCTTGGCCTGCAGTTCCTTCATCACCTTGTGCTCGATCGGCAGGCCATGGCAGTCCCAGCCGGGGACATAAGGCGTCCGGAAGCCGCGCATGGACTTATAGCGGAGGATCGAATCCTTGAGCAACTTGTTGAGGGCGGTGCCGATATGGACGTCGCCGTTGGTGAAGGGCGGGCCGTCGTGGAGGACGAAGGCCGGCTTGCCCGCGGCCCGGGCCTGGATCTTCCCGTAGAGGCCGTTACGCTCCCAGTGGGCGATGCGGACGGGCTCGCGTTCGGCCAGGCCGGCCCGCATGGGGAAATCGGTCACCGGCAGGTTGAGGGTATCCTTGAGCTCTTCAGCCATGTTTGACGTGTTAAAGGGGGTCGGTGAAGGGCTGACGCACCCCTCGGGGCGGGCAGGGTGAACGGGTAAGCCTGCGAGGCAAGGGCGGAGATGGGGTCCGGAGGCCTTCCGGGCGAGGCGGGATTGACAGGGCGGAAGGGAAACGCACCAATGCAACCCCATGGATAACATGAAGCCCAAGCTCATCACCAAGCAGGCGGTCGTCATCGACCTCGTCCTGACGGTGGTCTTCTTCGTCTGGATCACCTCGATCCTCAAGAAGCATGTGCCTTGGTCCGAAGCCGGCCAGACCGCCGTCCTCCTCGGCGCCGCCTATTGCGGCCTCTGCCTTTCCGGCGTCTTCTGGATGGCCCTCAACCTCTTCCGCGTGACTCTGGCCGACCAGATGCTCCCGAAGTCGGCTGACGGCAAGCAGTCGCACTGAACCGCCCTGCCCGCCTACTTGGCGGCCGGCACGACCAGGTTCAACGCCGCTTCGACTTCGCGTCGGAGCTCCTCCGCCTGTCGGCGCTCCTGCTGATACTCCGCCCAGAGGGCCGCGAGTTCTTCCGGCTTGGCGTCGGGAAACTTCTCCAGCCAGGCGCCGAACGTGCGCCAGGCGTTATGGTAGACGGGATTCTGCCGGAGGAGCTCGCGTCGCAACCCGGCCAGGCGCGCCTGCATGCTGGCTTTCACCGCCGGCAGGGCGCGATGCTTGATCAGGTCGGGGCCGGCGATCAGTTCGTCGCCGTGGCCGAGGTCGAAGACGAAGCGCGAGATGTCGTCGAGGGACTCGGCCGATTCGTGCAGCCCGAGGCTCACGGGCGAGCGCGAAAGCAGCAGTTCGGCGCGATGGATCAGCCACCATTCTTCCGGCGACTTGGCGAGGGTCGCCAGGAGCTTGTGGACGGATTCGCCATGCGCCGAGGCGATGAGCGCCTTGGCTTGGTCGGCCGGGGAACCGAGCGACGAGCGCAAGGCGCGCCAGAAGAGGAACGCCTCCCGCTCCGGCGCCCGGCCGGCCACGATGTCGGCCAAGGCCGAGGGGATCGCCTGCCGGCCTTCGCGGTACCAGTAATCGTTCATCGACGGCCGCAGCTGCGCGATGATCTCGCACGCCAAGGCCTGGCGCGTCCAACCTTCGCTGGCGTCCGCCGACTTGCCGCCGGCCAACGCGACGCGCGCGAGCCAGGCGCGGGCGGCGGCTTCGGCCGCGCGGGCGGGAGCCTCCCGGCCGTCGCCCAGCCGCACCACGACGAGCACCTTGCCGGCGCCGACCTGCGTCTCGATCGGAGCGAACCCGGGCACCTCGACCGACTGGACATGCACGAGCGGCGGGGGCGGAGGCGGCAGATTGAGCGCGAACTCCAGATGACGCTGCAGGGCCACGCAATGCGCGGCGAGGAAGCTCACCTCAGGCAGCTTCTCCCCGGTGACCAGCGCGAGCGGCGTCTCGTTCGAGAAGACGCGCGGCGGCGCCGGCGGCTCGGGGTCGGCCGCGGCCAACCATGCGCAGGCGGCCAGGAGACTCAGCATGTCAGACGCCGCCGAAGTGGCCTTCGTCGACCTCCAGCGGCTCGCCGCCGGAAATATGCAAGGGCTCGCCCATCGGAGATTGGTCGTTCTTCCAGACCTCCACCGTGGCGGGAGCCTCGGGGTCCGGCGAGATCCACTGCCAGCGGCCGATGCCGAGGAAGCTCATGGGCACGCCCTTGTCCTGGCTCAGGCCGGGGCCGGTGCCACGGACGAACGGCTTGTTGCCGATGCCGATCATCAGGTTGACGATGAGAGCGGTGCCGGTCGCGCCGCCGGCGGCGGGCTCGGGGGCGGAAGCGGCCGGAGCGACCTCGGCCTGCTCTTCTTCTTCGATCTCCTCGATGACTTCTTCGTCCTCTTCTTCGGCTTCTTCCTCGGCGGGCGCGGATAAGGCCTCCGTCTCCGACGCCGTCACGGACGGGCTGCTAGGAGCGGAGGCCACCGGAGGGTTTGCGCGGATCTCACGCACCTCCTCGCGGATGGCTTCAAGGGAGTCTTCGACCTTGCTGACGGACTGGGCGGCGGCCTTGGCGGCCTTCTTGATCTCGTCGCGGACGGACTTGAGTTCGGACTCGAGCGCCTGCGCGACCTCGGCCTTCGCCTTGCCGGCGGCTTCGGCGGCCTCGTCGGCGTCGGCGACCACGGCGCGGACGGTCGTGGCCAGGGCGTCGACCTTCTCGGCGAGCTCGTCGACCGCTTCGGTGGACTGGGCCGCGGCGGCGGCTTCCTGCAGTTTCTTCTCCAGCGCGGCGAGCGCGGCCTTCAGGGAGTTGATCTCGGCGGAAGCGCGCTGGGCGACGGCCGCGGCCGAGGCCTCGGCGGCTTTCTGCGCGGACATCTCCACCTCGGCGATGCGGCGGTTCAGGGCCTCGTTGCCGGCGCGGACATTGTCGCGCTGCAGGTCGATCTCCTCGGCGAGCTTGGCGCGGAGGCGGGCCTGCTCGGCCTGACGCTCGGCCTTGCTGCCGCCGTCCTGGAGCACGGGGATGACCACGATCAGCGAGGAGGCCAGGATCGCGCACATCACCAGGAAGGTGTCGAGTCCGTCGCGCTTGTCGGGCATCGCGACCAGGATCGCGATCACCGCGATCAGGTCGGCGGCGACCAGGAACCATTTTTCTTTGAGCAGTTTCTCGAGTTCGCGGTTCATGTGGGGTGCGGGGTAAGCGGGTGGGTTCAGCGCGGGCGCTCGACGAAGCCGACCTTGCGGTTGACCTTGGAGAGCGTGCGGAACGCGGTGGCCTGGGCCTGTTCGGCGCCGGACTTGAAGATGCGGTCGAGTTCGCCGCGGTCCTTGATGAGTTCGTCGTAGCGGACGCGGACGGGGTCGAGCGTCGCGACCACGGCGTCGGCGACGGCCTTCTTGAAATCGCCGTAGCCCTTGCCGGCGAACTCGGCTTCGAGCGCGGCGACGGAACGTCCCGTGCAGGCGGACATGATGGAAAGCAGGTTCGTGACGCCGGGCTTGTCGGGGCCGGAACGGACCTCGGCGGAGGAGTCGGTCACGGCGGACATGATCTTCTTCCGCACTTCCTCGGGGCGGTCGGTGATGAAGACCGTCGCGGCGTGGTTCGGGTCGGACTTCGACATCTTCGCGGTCGGATCCTGCAGCGACATGATGCGCGAGCCGACCTTGGAGATGAAGGGCTCGGGCACCTTGAAGGTGTCGGAGTAGCGGTGGTTGAACTTCTCGGCGAGGTCGCGGGCGAGCTCGAGGTGCTGCTTCTGGTCGTCGCCGACGGGGACGAGCGAGGCGTTATAAAGGAGGATGTCCGCGGCCATCAGCACCGGATAGAACAGGAGGCCGGCGTCGACGGACTCCTGCTTGCGCGACTTGTCCTTGAACTGGGTCATGCGCTCGAGCTGGCCGAGCGGGCAGAGGCAGCCGAGGATCCAGGCGAGCTCGGTGTGGCCGATGACGTGGGACTGGACGAAGAGGCGGCTGCGGGAGGGGTCCAGGCCGCAGGCCACGTACTGGGCCAGGCAGGAATAGGTGTTCTCCCGGAGCTGGGCCGGGACATAGGGCACCGTGATGGCGTGCTGGTCGACGATGCCAAAGTAGCACTCGTTGTCGTCCTGCATCCGTCCCCAGTTGAGCACGGCGCCGAGGTAATTACCGAGGTGAAGGCGGCCGGTCGGCTGGGCGCAGGTCAGCACCACGGGCTTGGCGGGCTTTTTTTCGCTAGTTTCGCTCATTCCGGTCCCCCAGCGTGGCAAGGGGGCCGTCCCGCATCAAGCGGATTGGAGGTTCGGTGGCGCTTGAAATACGGGTCCCGTCCGCCTACATAGCCGTTCGCCCAAATCGTCCCCCTCATGTTGCTCGCCCAAACCGCCCCCGCCGCCACTCCCGCCCCGGCCGTCGCATCCGCCGCCGCCCAAGCGGATCACTTCATCATCGGCGACCTCCACAAGGTCGTCGCGAAGGCGCCTGAAGACTGGGGCAAGATCGCCATCCACGCCATCGGCTTCATCGCGGTCGCCTACCTGGTCGGCTGGCTGGCCAACAAGCTCATGCGCTGGATCTCGACGAAGTTCGGCGCGAGCCCGATCGCCGAGGCCGCCGTCGCCGCCATCGGCAAGTCGCTGCCCTACATCCTCCCGGCCTACACCCTGCTCTTCCTCATCAAGGACTTCAAGGACGCCCTCGCCTACGTCGGCTGGCTGAACTTCGCCGTCACGGGCGGTACCTTCCTCTGCTCCCTCGCGCACACCGCCGCGGTCTTCTACCTCGTCGCGATCCCGATCGCCTGGGCCCAGAAGATCGCCGACCAGTCCGAGAACAAGCTGGACGACATCCTCGTCCCGATGTTCTCCACGGTCATCCGCATCACGGTCATCCTGGTCGGGGCCTTCAAGGCCATCTCGATCGTCGACCCGAAGTCGTCCGACGCGATCCTCGGCCTGCTGGCCGGCGCCGTCGTCGGCCTGGCCTTCGCTTCGCAGGACACGATCAAGAACGTCTTCGGCGCGGTCATGCTCATCGTCGACCAGCCCTTCACGCTGGGCGACGTGATCAACATCGGCAGCCATGAGGGCAAGGTCGAGTCGCTCGGGCTCCGCTCCACGACGATCATGATGCTCGACGGCCAGAAGCTCGCGATCCCGAACGGCGACCTCGCCACGCGCCCGATCGTCAACATCACCCGCCGCGACTTCATCCGCGCCCAGGACCTCGTGCACCTGGAGGCCAACACCTCCGCCGAGAAGGTCCGCGAGGCGGTCAGCATCATCCGCGAACTGCTCACCAACCACGAAGGCTCCCAGCCGAGCCACCCGCCCCTCGTCCACGTGACGGAGTTCGCCGACTGGGCCGTCAACGTGCGCTTCATGTACTGGTACCATCCGGCCGCCGCCGCGAAGCAGCTCGAGTTCAACCAGCAGCTGATCCTCCGCATCTCCGAGCGGCTCCAGAAGGCGGACATCCGCCTCGCCGTCATGGGCACCCCGCAGCATCGCTGACCTTCCGCCATGCCCCTCATCGAAGCCAAGCACCTGTCCAAGTCCTACGGCGCCATCCGCGCCGTGCGCGACGTCTCCTTCGCCGTCGACCGCGGCGAGGTCGTGGGATTCCTCGGGCCGAACGGCGCCGGCAAGTCCACCACGATGAAGATGCTCACCGGCCACCTCCGCGCCGACGCGGGCGCCGCGGCCATCGCGGGCTTCGACGTCGCCGAGCAGGCCGTCCAGGCCAAGCAGCACCTGGGCTACTCGCCCGAAGGCGCGCCCGCCTACGGCGAGATGACCGTGCGCGAGTTCCTCCGCTTCGCGGCCGACCTCCGCGGCCTGGCCGATCCGGCCGAAAGCGTCCGCCGCACGCTCGACCTCTGCCGCCTCGACGAGGTGGCCGCCCAGAACATCGACACGCTCTCCAAGGGCTACCGCATGCGCGTGGGCTTCGCCCAGGCGGTCATCCACGACCCCGAGGCGCTCATCCTCGACGAACCGACCGACGGCCTCGACCCGAACCAGAAGTTCGAGGTGCGCCGCATCCTGAAGGAGATGGCCGCCCGCAAGGCCGTCATCGTCTCGACCCACATCCTCGAGGAAGTCGGCGAACTCTGCACCCGCGTCATCGTGATCGCCAAGGGCGAGGTCCGCTGCGACGAGTCGCGCGAGAAGTTCCTCGCCCGCGGCGCCGACCTCAACGCCGTCTTCCGCCAGCTCACCGCCTGACCTTATCGCCATGTCCTCTTCCGAGAAAACCTCCTCCCCCGGGCTCAAGCCGTTCACGGCCATGGTCCGCCGCGAGTTCGCCGGCTACTTCCGCACGCCGCTGGCGTACGTCTTCCTCGCGGTGTTCAACGCGTTCGCGGTGTCCCTGGCGTTCTTCGTCGGCGGGCTCTACGAATCCGGCATCGCCAGCCTCGACCGGTTCTTCCTCTACCACCCGTGGCTCTGGGCGTTCCTCGCCCCCGCCGCCGGCGCCCGCCTCTGGGCCGAGGAACGCCGCCAAGGCACCATCGAGCTGCTCCTGACCTGGCCGATCACGGTCTGGCAGGCCGCGCTCGGCAAGTTCCTCGCCGCCTGGCTCTTCCTCGCGTGCGCGCTGCTGATGACCGTCCCCGTCGCCCTCACGGTGGGCTGGCTCGGCGACCCCGACTGGGGCGTGATCGTCGCCGGCTACGCGGGCTCGCTGCTCTGCGCCGGCGCCTGCCTCGGCATCGCCGCCATCGCCTCGGCCCTCACCCGCAGCCAGGTCATCGCCTTCGTGACCGGCTTCCTCGCCTGCTTCGTCCTCGTGCTCGTCGGCTACGGCGTCTTCGACGAGCTGCTCGCCGGCCTGCTCGGCTCCGCCGGCGTCGACGAGGTCCGTCGCCTCGGCCTGTGGCGCAACCTCGAACCGTTCACGCTCGGCCTCGTCGACGTGCGCCCGATCGCCTACTTCCTCTCCGTCGCCTTCGCCGGCCTCGGCCTGAGCACCATCATCGTCGAACGTCGCTGACCGGAAACCACCGCCATGAACCGCTCCCAAGCCCTGCTCGCCGCCTTCGCCGTCCTCGCGGCCGCGTTCTTCGTCAACCTGATCTCCGGCGCCGTCCCCGCCCGCCTCGACCTCACCGCCGACCGCACCTTCACGCTCTCGCCGGGCTCGAAGCGCATCGTCGCCAAGCTCGACGACCCGGTGACGCTCGAATACTTCGTCAGCCGCTCCGACGTGAAGCTGCGCCCGTACCTCGAAAGCTACTCGCGTCGCGTGGAGACGCTCCTCCGCGAATACGTCGCGGCCTCCGGCGGCAAGGTGAAGCTGGTCGTCACCGACCCGCGCCCGGACACGAAGGAAGAACAGCGCGCCCAGCGCCACGGCATCGCCGCGATGCGCGCCGCCCAGGGCAGCGCCTACCTCGGCCTCACCGCCCAGCAGGCCGACACGGTGAAGGCCCTGCCGATGCTCGACCCGTCGCGCGAACGCTTCCTGGAGTTCGACCTGTCCAAGCTGATCGCCTCGGCCTCGCGCCTCGACCGCCCGAAGCTCGCCTTCATCAGCTCGCTGCCGATCACCAACCAGGTCCCGCAGGGCGGCGAACAGCAGGCCGGCCCGGCCGACTTCCTGCTGGCCGAGCTCGGCCAGACCTATGAGGTGATCACGCTGAACACCACCGCGAGCGAGCTGCCGAAGGACGTCGCCGTCGTGGCGCTCGTCCACGCGCACCACATCGACGAGCAGCTGGCCTACGCGATCGACCAGTTCCTCCTCAAGGGCGGCTCGGTCTTCGCCGCCGTCGACCCGCTCTCGCGCATCCAGAAGTTCTCGCAGGGCAACATGCCCTTCATGATGGCGCCGATGGCCCTCACGGCCGCGAGCGACCCCGCCCTGCTCCGCGCCTGGGGCGTCAACGTGGACCTCGACGCCGTCACCGGCGACGCCGCCAGCTCGGTCTCGATCCGCAGCTCCCGCGGCGACCCGGTCCAGTACCAGCCCGCCTTCGCCGCCGGTGGCGCCGCCTTCTCCAAGGACTCGCCGCTCACGTCCGACCTCCGCGAACTGGCCTTCATGGAAGCCGGCTCGATCAGCCTGATCTCCGGCGCCGAGCAGCGCCTGAAGTTCGAGCCCCTCGTCACGATGAGCGGACCCGGCATGGGTACGGTCGACGTGGCCTCGGCCAACGCCGGCCCGTTCGAGAAGGTCGCGCTGTCCTTCAAGACCGACGGCAAATCCCGCGTGCTCGTGGCCGCGGTGTCCGGCGATTTCGTCTCGGCCTTCCCGAAGGGCGCGCCCGCCCCCGGCAAGCCTGAGCCCACGCCGCCCGGCCAGCCGCCGAAGCCCGTCGCCAAGCCGCTGCCCGGACCGCACCTCGCGAAGAGCGCGAAGCCCGGCCGCATCTTCGTCGTCGCCGACTCCGACTTCATGATGGATCCCTTCACGGTGCGCCAGCGCCAGGTCGGCGGCCAGGCGGCGATGGAACCGATCAACGACAACCTGGGCTTCGTCGTCAGCGCGCTGGAGACCCTCGGCGGCAGCGACGAGCTCGTCAGCCTCCGCTCGAAAGGCACCTCGCTCCGCCCCTTCAAGAAGGTCCAGGACCTCGAACGCGTCGCGCAGCTCCGCTACCAGGCGAAGCTCGACGAGATCGAGCGCCGCCTCGAGGAGGCCAACGCGAAGATCACCGAGCTCTCCAAGCAGACCGGCGGCGTCACCGCCAAAGGCATCGTCATCACGCCCGAGATGCAGCGCGAGATCGAGAAGTTCCAGGTCGAGGCGGACAAGCTCTCCGAGGAACGCCGCGTCATCCGCCGCGGCCTCAGCGAGGACGTCAACTCGCTCGGCCGCTTCCTGCAGGTCCTGAACCTGCTCGCCGGCCCGGCGCTCGCCCTCCTGTTCGGCCTGTTCTACACCCTGGCTCGCCGCCGCAAGACCTCCTGATCCGCCATGCGCAACCAGAACCTGCTCATCGCCACCCTCGCCCTCGGGCTCGTCGCCTTCGCGGCCGTCCGCCTCACCCGCGAGGCGCCCAAGGCCGACGCCGGGAAGACGCCGCTCGTCCCCGCCGCCCTGCTCGACGGCGCGAAGTCCCTCACGATCAAAGCCAACAACAAGAGCGTCACGGTCGAGAAATCCGCCGAGGGCTGGACGGTGAAGGAGAAGCTCGGGCTCCCCGTCGACGTCGAGAACCGCCTGCTGCCGCTCGTCCGCGGCCTGCAGAAGGCGAACAACTTCGGCCAGCTCACCGCCAACCCGAAGCGGCTCGAGAAGCTCGGCCTCGCCGACTCGTCGCTCACGCTGGTCGGACCTGACGGCAAGCCGACCACGATCCAGTTCGGCAAGCAGACGGAAGACGGCGTCGGCGCCAGCGCCCGCCTCGAAGGCCAGGCCTTCGCCATCCGCACCGACTTCACGGCCTACCTCGAAGGCGACCCGCTCTCCTGGGTCGAGCTGACGCTGTTCGCCGCCAAGCCCGCGGAGATCAAGTCCGTCAGCTTCACCTGGAAGGACGGCCAGGCCACGTTCGCCCGGAAGGACGTCGGCGCCCTCTTCGAAGGCAAGGAAGGTCCCGCCGTGGAAGACATCGTCGCCACGCTGGCGACCATCCGCGCCGCCGACGCCGTCGCGCTCGACGACAAGGACGCGGCGAAGGCCGCCCGCTCGGCCCAGGTGAAGCTCACGCTCTTCGACGGCGCCTCCGTCACGCTGACGTTCGCCAAGGTCGCCGGCGCCTCGCCCACCGACCAACCGAAGACCTTCGTGCGCGTCGAACATTCCGACTCCAAGCACCCGGCGAACGCCACCGCCAAGAAGGCCGTCTTCATCGCCGCGCCCTGGCTGGCCGAGCAGGTCCCTGCTTCGTTCGCCGACTTCAAGAAAGCCCAGCAGCAACCGGCGGCCGAACCCGCGGCGCCCACCATCCAGATCCCCGGCCCGGCTCCGGCGATCATCACTTCGCCCGAAGTTAAGGTGAAATAAGGGCCGATCAGGGCCTTCTCGCAAAAGCCCTTGCCTCCCGAGGCGAGGGCTTTTTTGTGTCTGCTACCGATGGCCGCCGCCGAATCCCAGTCCCTCAGCACCTACCTGCCCGCCCTCGTGCAGGTCGTCCTCGGCCTCTCGGTGCCCGCCGTCATCCTGATCGCCAGCCACGTCTTCGGCCAGCGCGCCAAGGGCAACTACATCAAGGACAAGGCCTACGAATGCGGCCTGCCGATGGAAGGAAAGCCCCACCCCCGTTTCGCCGTGAAGTTCTACGTGACGGCGATGCTCTTCATCCTCTTCGACATCGAAGTCGTCTTCCTCGTGCCGTGGGCCTTGGTCTACCGCGAGTTCCTCGCCGCCGGCATCGCCATCACGGCCGCCACCGCGGTCTTCCTCGGAGTCCTCGTGCTCGGGCTGATCTACGAGTTCAAGCGCGGCGCGCTGGAGTGGGAGAAGTAAGCCGGAGCCTTGCTGCTTAAAATCAGGCTGGCTGAAACGCCCTTAGGTGGTTAGGCATATTTCCGCTATGCATACCCTCTCCCCCATCCTCGCCCAGGCTTCCGGCAACGATGCCGCCGTCGCCGCCGGCGTGGCCGCTTTCTTCGCGGCCTTCTTCCTCGTCTTCGTCGTCATCGGCATCGTCGTGCTGATCGGCATGTGGAAGGCCTTCGACAAGGCCGGCCAGCCCGGCTGGGCCGTCCTGATTCCCATCTATAACATCATCGTGCTGCTGCGCGTCGCCGGCCTCCCTTGGTATTGGGTCTTCGCGCCGTTCGTGGCGATCATCCCGATCCTCGGCTGGATCGCCTACATCGTCTGGATCGTCTGGGTGCACCACCGCATCTCGACGCGCTTCGGTCAAGGCGTCGGCTTCACGATCGGCCTCACCCTGCTCGGCCCGATCTTCTGGCTCATCCTTGGCTTCGGTTCCTCGAAGTACGTCGGCGAACAGACCGCTCAGGCCTAAGTTCCGTCGCTTGGCTCACAGGAAAGGCGCCCGCTTGGGCGCCTTTTTCTTTGGGCGTGGACGCGACCCGTCGGCTTGCTAATAAGAACCCATGAACCTCACCCCTGTGTTCGCCTCCGTCCTCGCCGCCGACGTACCCTCCGAAGTCTACGGCAAGGTCTTCCTTGTCAGCCTGCTCGCCGTCGCGCTGGTGACGCTCCTCGCCTTCAACCTGCGCACGCTGTGGAAGATCTTCGAGAAGGCCGGCTTCGAAGGCTGGACGGCGATCATCCCGGTCTACCATCACGTGGTCATCACCCGACTCGCCGGCGTCTCGGCCTGGTGGAACCTGGTGCTGTTGCTCTTCCTGCCGGTCCTCAAGGCCCACGACAAGGGCGCGAAGGTACTCTGCCTGCTGCTGCTCTTCCTCTGGTGGGGCTGGCTGTGCCAGCGCATCGCGAAGCGCTTCGGCAAAGGCGCGGGCTTCGGCCTCGGCCTGACCTTCCCGGTCACGGGCTTCTTCTTCCGCACCTCGCTCGCCTACGACAAATCCACGTACAACCCGCAGCCTTGAGCGGAAGGCGACTCCTACGAAAAGGGCGCCCATCGGGCGCCCTTTTTGTTGCCTGAATGACTCGCTCAGGGACCGCAGATACCGCAGCCGCCGGGCAGTTCACGGAAAAAGTCATGGCCCTTGTCGTCGACGAGGATGAACGCAGGGAAGTCGACGACTTCGATCTTCCACACGGCTTCCATCCCGA
>OFRH01000009.1_pt1 | contig 69098 bp, 60 predicted proteins | sample 1543111 | NCBI WGS metagenome assembly OFRH01 (sample SAMN07774220, study PRJEB24372) | wastewater metagenome | isolation source: Exp Tend NO 100WW | collected 2016-02
TCTACGCCTGGCGCGAAGCTCAAGGCCCCATGTCGGCCGCCCTCGTGCCGCTCGAGATCAAGACGGCGCTGCAGAAGCATTTCGGGCTCTGACCGATGGACGCGGGTCCCACGCAGAAGCCTTGGGCGATCTTCGCGGCCGTGGTCGCGTGCTTCCTTTTCTTTTCGATCGTCGGTGTCCAGCAGCCGCCGCGCCTTTCAGGTATACCTCAGCCTTTGCATGCGGACGAGGCGGTGCAGTGGTCGCGGGCCATGGAGATGTCCGAGGGCGTCCCATATAGTATCAACGAAGACCGTTTCCATGGGCCGACCTTGGCGTCCTCGATCTTGGTTTCCTCAAGACTGACGGGAACGGCTTTCACCGACATGTCCGAGACCTATCTCCGCAATGTCGCCGGATGTTATCTCCTCCTGCTTTCCTTGGCGGCTTTGGCCCTGCCTGGGTTGAGTCTGGTGTCGCGCCTCACTGCGGCGGCATTCTGCTTCCTTGTCGGCGGGGGCGCGCCGTTCGGCTTCTATTTCGTCCAGGAGGTGCTCTTGGTCGCGGGCCTTGCCTGGGGTGCGGTATTATGGCTTCGCTCCGAAGCCTCGGGACGGAAGGCCGTGTGGCGGTTGCTTTCGGGAGTAGCCTTCGGCTTCGCGTTGGCCTGCAAGGTCACTGCCGCGGCCTACCTGCTTTTTTTCTTCGTTGCGCTGGTGATCGTCCGCAAGCCATGGGCGGATCGCCACCTTGCCGGCTTCGCCTTCGGCCTGATCTTCTCGTGGGCATTCTTCCAGAGCGTCGCTTTCACGGACCTGCACGGACTCGCTACTTGGTGGATTCAGCTGGCCCGCTCGTTCGGCGTCGCGAGCGGTCGCTCGGAAGACACGCTGACCGTCTTGAGTTACTGGCCCTGGATCTGGGCCGCGCTCTGGCTGCTGGAATTCTCCCTGCAGCGCTTCCTGCGCGAACGTCACGTCCCCTTCCGTGCCAGCCCGACCGATTTCATCCTGGTCTTCGTCGGCCTGCTCTTCTGCTTCCATCTCCTCCTTCCGTATAAGACCCCTTGGCTGCTTTATGGCGTCATGGCCCTGCCGCTGGTGCTGCTCGTCCCTTCAATGCTTGGCGAAGATTGGAGACGCGACGCCTTGCTGTTGTTCGGGTTACTCGTCTCGGCGGCCTATGCGGCAGGAGATTTCGCCACCCACTCCGAGACCGCGCGGGCACCTCTCCAGGAATTCGAACAGCGCGTGGCACGGCTTAGTCGCGAGTACAAGGCCGGCAAATTCTACATCGCTGTCGAAGGCGGCCATTACTGGCCTTTGCCTTATTATTTACGCAAGTACCCTGTCGGCTACGGCGAGTTTCCGCAGGCGGCCCAGGCTCCTCTCCGGCTGATTCCCGTCACGGATGCCAGCGAGCCGGCCGTCTCGGGTTATGTGGTGTCCGGCCTGACGTTACGCGAGGGGGGCGACCGCTATTGGGTGCTGGTTGCCAAAGGCTACGAAAGCGTTTTCATCGCCAAGTAAGCCATGGAAGACACACCCATCATCCACAACTTCTCGCATGAGGCCTTCGGCTCCCGTTTCTGGGTGCGCATCGCCTCCGAGGACGGCGTCTACGCCCGCAACGCGGCCGAGGCCTTGTTCCAGCACCTCGACGACCTCGATTTCCAGACGGACCGACGTCACGACAGCGGTCCGGTCACGGCGATAAATCAGATGCCCGAAGGGGCGATGGTCGCCGTTTCCGAGCACATCCAGGCGCTGTGGAATTTCTCGAAGGATGTCAGCTCCGACACGGGCAAGGCGTTCGACGCCACCGCGGGCGCCCTGTTCGACTATTGGAAGAACCGTGGCGACCTGCCTTTCAATCCGGATGACGCCGCCTGGACGCAGGTGATGTCGGCCTACCGCGAAGGCGAATTCCGTCTCGAAGGCTGCGAGCTCCACTGCGCGAAGTTCGGCGCCGCCGTCGACTTCGGCGCGATCGTCCGCGGCTACGCCCTCGACCGCATGGCCGACATGCTCGAAAGCAGCTGGGGCATCCATCGCGCCCTGCTGATGGCCTCGGGCAGCGTGACCCTCGCGCTCGATCCGCCCGGCGAAGGCGCCGGCTGGCGCATCGGCGTCGGCGCGCAGTCCGAGATCAAGCTCTGCCGTTTCGCGATGGCCAGCAAGACGGCCAGTGCGGCGCACGGTAACCTTGTCGACCCGCGCACGGGCCAGGTGGTCTCCCTGCCGGGGCCGGTCCGCGCGATCGCGACGTCCGCCGTCGAGGCCGAAGGCCTGGCCATGGCGGCCGCGGTCCTCAACGCCTCCGAAGCCGAAGAGTTCGTCAACCGAGGCTGCAGCCGCGGCCTCTGGCTGCCTGACGGCACCAAGCTCGGCTCGGTGAGCTATTTCGAAGTGACCGAGCGTCCCGTGCCCGAAGCCAAGCCGGTTTCCTCCGAGGAGTCGGCTACCTGAGCTTGGCCTCGATGTCCCGCAGCAAGGTCTCGCGGTCGCTGGAGAACAGGTAGACGTCGGAGCCGAGGCGACGGAGCGCGATCTGCAGGACTTCCTTCGAAGGCCGGCGGTTCACCATCAGGCGACGCAGGTAAGTCTCCAGATCGGCCGCGATGCGCGGGTGGTCGAGCTTGAGCCGGACGATCTGCTGCAGGACGGCCTGGTTGGTCTCGTTCTGCAGATGGGCCTGGATGAGCACGTCGTTGGCCTCGTCGTAGCGCTTGGCGAGTATCAGCTTGCGGCTGGCCGAGATGAGCACCTGCGGCGGCACCTTGCGGTTCTGCATCAGCTTCTGCAGGTTGATCGAACCGATCTCCGTCTGGCCGTCGGCGAAATAGGCGATGGTGCGCAGGGCTTCGAAGGCCATGCGGGTCTCGGGGACCCACTGGTCGCGTTCGGCCTGCTTGTACAGGTCGTCCACGAGCAGGATGGTCTCGCGCGCGCGGCCGGCGTTCAGCAGGCACTCGACGCGGACGAGGTCGAAACGGACGCGGTTCGTGAAGCGGCGGTCCTTGGCGAGCTTCGCCAGGCGGACGGTGAGCTCGACGTCCGCGATCTCGTTGCCGAAGCGGGCCAGATCGAGCATCGGTTTCTCGCGGTTGCCGAAAAGGAGGACGGCTTTCTCGATGATCGCGGCGCGGGCGGCGCGGTTGGCTTCGCCCGGAAGCACGTTGAGCGACTGGATCAGGGGCTCGGGCTTGCCCGGCGAGCTGACGTCCATCAGGTCGAGGCAATCCTTCGCGCGGGACAGCTCGCCTTGTTCCTTCAGCCAGAAGGCTTTCATCGCCAGAAGGCGAAGCCCTGCGGGGTAGGAGCGGAGGGCGGCGTCCAGTTCGGCCAAGGCGCCGTCGCGGTCGCCGCTTTCCCACAGGATCTGGCAGCTGAGCAGGAAGCCGTCGGCGGTCTGGTCGAGTCGGTAGTCCTTGATGAACTGGGCCGCCTCGGTGAAATTGCCGCGCAGGAAGTGGGCCTGGGCCGCCGCGAGCTGCAGGTCGGCCTGGATCCCGGGCGAGACCTCCTTGTCGCCGAGATACTTGGTCGCGGTCGCGATCACCCGGGCGTCCTGGTCGAAGAGGAAGCAGCGTTCGAGGTACTGGCTGAAGTAGTCGCGATCCTGCTTGGCGAAGACGAGCGATTCCTCGAGCAGCTGATAGGCGTCGAGCGGACGCTGGAACTGGAAGAAGAGGTCGGCGCACAGGCGCTGGGCTTCCAGGTTCGCGGGCGTGAGCTGCGCGCCGGTGCCGATGTAGCGCGCGAACTCGGCGTAGTCCTGGCGCGCGAGCGCGGCCTTGGCGACGCTCACGAAGTATTCGCCTTTGCGGTAGAGGTGGGCGGCGCGGCCGTAGGAGTCCTTCACCGCGAGCAGCTTCTCACGCTCGCGGAGGCGGACCTGCTCCTTGCCGAGGAAGAGGTTGGCCGCGGAGTTGGCCACGGTATCCGGCAGGTAGAGATACATGTCGGCCCGGCGCGTGGTCGGGATGCCGTTCATGTACCGTTCCTTGAAGTAGTTCAACTCCGAGAGGGCGACCCAGAGGATCAGCAGGAAGACCGGGGCGAGCAGGGCGATGCGCTTCCAGTCCGGGCGGTACTTGCGCTCCTTGTAGCCGATGGCCTCGACGATGACCATCCCCAGCAGGATAGGGTAGCTTGAGCGCGAGCTCTGCCCTTGGCCGTAGACGTAGTGGGGGTCGGCTGACATGCCTGCCACGATGTTCCCGCTCCGATTGGGGCGGGCAAGAGCGGATTGCCCGTCAGAGGCTCGCGGCGGCCTCTTGGGCGCTCTTGCCGGGCGCGAGGCAGGTCTGACCTACGCAGACGGCGAAACCGTCCCTAGAGGCTTCCAGAACAAGGAAGACGGGGCGGTAAGGACGGGCGTGGGGCGCGGTCTTTTCGTCGCCGTTGAGGGCGTCACGCAGGCCTTCCCAGTCGCCGGCGGACTTCACGGTCACATGGCCGAGCGCGAAGCGGGCGATGCCGTCCAACGCATGGGCGACGCCGTTGGGGACGTTCTTGCAAAGGCCTCCGTAGGCCGTGGTCAGGTCGGCGAACTCGCGAGCCCAGCGGGCGTCCGTCGAGAGCATCTGGATCTGGCCGAAGCCGTGGAGCAGGGAGGAGTTTCCCGCCGGGACGGCGTTGTCGAACCAGTCCTTCTGGCGGACCGACAGGTCGTCACGATCCGCCGGGACCACGAACGCTCCGACGGAGTGCGGGTCGCCGAAGAGGCTCTGCGCGGCGAGGAGGATCTGCTCGGCGCGGGCGGCGTAAGGGTGCGTCTGGTCGGGGCGGGCCCAGCTGGCGTAGGCCGCGAGCGCCAGTTCCGCTTCGGCGAGCCAGGCGTAATCGCTCAGGTTGCCGCCGAGCGTGATTTTCTCGCCATGCGCGACCGAGAGGAGCCGCAGGCTGCCGGTGTCCTGGGCGAATCGCTTCCAGAGGGCCGCTTCGAGCTCAAGGGCGAGTTCGACCCAGTCCTTGCGGTTCAGGATCCAGCCGGCCTTGGCGAGATTCCCGACCAGCAGGGCGTTCCAACTTAGCAGGTTCTTGTCGTCGCGCGCGGGCTGCGGGCGCCGGTCGCGAAGGGCGAGCAGCTTCGCGCGGGCGCCGGCGAAGCGCTGCCGCGCCGCGTGGTCACCCTTGAGCTTGGGGATGTTCTTGCCCTCGAAGTTGCCCTGGTCGGACAAGCCGTAGGCCTGGGCGAACGCGAAGGCCTCGTCGCCGAGCGCGGCCGCCACTTCTGGCGCGGTCCACACGTAGGTGGTGCCTTCGTGGTGATCCGTGTCGGCGTCCAGCGAAGCGGCGAACAGCCCGTTGCCGGTGCGCATCTCGCGGTGCAGCCAGCCGACCGTCTCGGCGCAGACGTCGGCGTAGAGCGGGTCGCGGTAGCGGGCCCAGGCTTCGGCGTAGGTGCCGAGCAGCTGGGCGTTGTCGTACAGCATCTTCTCGAAGTGCGGCACGGTCCAGTCGCGGTCCACGCAGTAGCGATGGAAGCCGCCGCCGACCTGGTCGAACAGGCCGCCGCGGGCCATCGAGCCGAGGGTGATCGTCAGGACGGCGTCGATGCGCGAGGCGAGGGCCCGGTCGGCTTCGACCGCGGCCGCGCCGCGCAGGCCGAGCAGGAAGTTGAGCGTGTGCGGGGCCGGGAACTTCGGAGCGGCGCCGAAGCCGCCGAAGGTGTCGTCGTGCTGTTCGCAGATCCGTCGGGCGGCGGCGACGAGGTCGTCGGGCGTCGGGGCGCTGCCGTCGGCGTCGGGCGCCCGCGTGAGGTGCGTGAGGTTCTGCGCGATGGCGTCGGCGTTGGCGGCGAGCTCGGACTTGTTCCGATGGTAGAAGTCCGAGACGCGCATCAGCAGCTGCGGCCAGGGGACCTGGCCGTGGCCGCGGTCCTCGGGCGGGAAGTAGGTGCCGCCGAAGAAGGGACGGCCGTCCGGGAGGCAGAAGCAGTTGAGCGGCCAGCCGCCGTGGCCTTGGATCATCTGCACGGCGTCCATCATCAGCTTGTCGACCTCGGGGCGCTCCTCGCGGTCGACCTTGATGCAGACGAAGTGCTGGTTCATCAGGTCGGCGACCCAGGGCTGCTCGAACGACTCGCGGGCCATGACGTGGCACCAGTGGCAGGAGGAGTAGCCGACCGACACCAGGACGGGCTTGTCCTTCGCCTTGGCCTCCGCGAAGGCCTCGGGGCACCACGGCCACCAGTGCACAGGGTTGGCCTCGTGTTGGCGGAGGTAGAGCGAACTTTCGTGGGCCAGGCGGTTGGACACGTCTGGAAGGTTGGCATCCATCGGCAGGGTGCAACAAAGACCGTTTCCGAGCCGTTCGACTTGCAGGGGAGGGGGCGAGGGCCAAAGGTCTCCCCGTGCTTTCTGTCCGCCCCAGCCGCGTCATCGGTCGTCCCTCCGGACGGTCCGCGGCCGGTCCTGCCTGACCATGTCGACCATCCGCATCCTTGAGCCGACCGTGGCCAACCAGATCGCCGCCGGCGAGGTGGTGGAGCGCCCGGCCGCGGTCATCAAGGAACTGCTGGAGAACTCCCTCGACGCCGGTGCGCGCCGCGTGACGGTCGATTTCTCCCGCGGGGGGAAAGCCCGGATGATCATCGAGGACGATGGCAAGGGCATGACGGGCGACGAGGCCTTGCTGAGCCTCGAGCGCCATGCGACCAGCAAGATCCAGCTGGCCTCCGATCTCGACCGGATCGCGACCTTCGGTTTCCGCGGCGAAGCGCTTCCGTCCATCGCCAGTGTGGCCCGTTTCACGATGCAGACTCGTCCGGCCTCCGCTCCCTCGGGCACCGAGATCGCGGTCAACGGCGGCAAGCTGATCCACCGTCGCGACCATGGGATGGCGCCGGGCACGCGCATCGAGGTCGCCAATCTCTTCCATCCGGTCCCGGCCCGTCTGAAGTTCCTGAAGTCCGACGAGACCGAGGCCGCGCACATCGTGCGCCTGGTCCGTCTCTACGCCATCGCCCATCCGGAAGTCGGCTTCTTGCTGCGCGAAGACGGCCGCGAGATCTTCCGTTCGCCGGGCAATGCTCCTTTGCTGGATCGCGTCCGCGAGATCTGGGGTCGGCAGGTGGCCGAGGAAGTCACGATCATGCCGCTCTTCGAGCGTCCGGGCATGCGCCTCAGCGGCCTCCTGGGCAAGCCGGGGGTCAGCCGCGGCACCCGTCAGGATCTCGTCACGGTGGTCAACGGCCGTCCCGTGGACAGCCGGACGATGGCCTTCGCGCTGACCGAGAGCTATCACACGCTCATCCCCAAGGGCCGCTACCCGCTAGCCTTCGTCTTCCTCGAGATGGACCCGGCGTGGGTCGACGTGAACGTGCACCCTGCCAAGCGTGAGGTGCGTTTCCGCGACGAAGCCAAGGTCCGCAACTTCCTGATCGAATCCGTCCTCGCAGTGCTGCGCGCCCGGGCCGACGACGGTCTGCCGGCCGAGACAATCCCGTCGATCGCGCCGGCGACTCCGCTGACGGCCTTCGTGCCTCCGACCGTGAGCGCGCCGACCTCCGCCGGCATCCCGCCGCCTGCTTACGTGCCGACTTCCGCCGCCTCTTCGGCGGCCCCTGCCCACGCTCCGTCGGTGCGCCTCGGTTGGCGCCTGCTGTCGCGTCTCCGCGAGGAGCGGGCGGTCTTCGAGACCCCGACGGGCCTCGCCATCCTCGATCTCGGCGCCGCGCACCAGCGCGTGCTCTACGAATCCATCCTCGCGCAGTTCACCGCGCAGAAGCCGATCAGCCAGCCGATGCTCGTGCCGCTGAGCATCGAGCTCGAGCCGTTGCCCGCCGCGGTCCTCAAGGAGCGTATGCCGCTGCTGGTTTCCGCCGGTTTCGATTTCGAGGAATACGGTCGCAACTTCTGGCGTATCCAGGCGCTGCCCGCGTGGCTCGAGCCCGAGGACGCCTTGGCCTTCGTGCGTGACCTGCTGGCCGAGATGGCCCGCCGCGAAGGCGACTTCGGTCGCCCGTCCTTGGCCTACGACGCCCTCGCCAAGATCGCCGTCAACAAAGCCCGTCGCAAGGGCGACAGCCTGTCTGACGCCGAACTGATGGAGCTCGTGCAGGCCCTGTTCCGTACCGCGCAGCCCGGCACCTGCCCGCGTGGCCGCCGGACCTATGTCGAGTGGACGGACGCCGACCTGACCCGACGGTTCGGCTGATCAACGGCGACCCTTGTGGCGCTTCGGCGAGGCCGGCTTGCCGGTCCTGAGCGCCTCGATCTGGTCACGCAGGTTCGCCGCGCGTTCGAACTGCAGTTCGTCGGCGGCCGCCAGCATCTCGGCTTCCATGTCGGCCAGCACGCGGGCGATGTCGCGGTCGTCGGTGCCTTCGGCCACCGCCAAGGTTTCCTCGGCTTCGAGGTCCACGAGGCTCTCCTCGATGCGTCGGCTCGTGCTCTTCGGCGTGATGCCGTACTTCTGATTATGGGCTTCCTGGCGCTTGCGGCGGTCGCCGCAGATCGTGAGCGCGCGGGTGAGGGACTTCGTCATCACGTCCGCGTAGAGCAGGACCTTGCCTTCGAGGTGACGGGCGGCGCGGCCGGAGGTCTGGATGAGGCTCGTCTCGCTGCGCAGGAAGCCTTCCTTGTCGGCGTCGAGGATGCCCACGAGCGCCACTTCCGGGAGATCGAGGCCTTCGCGGAGGAGATTGACGCCCACCAGGACATCGAAGGAGCCGGCGCGCAGCCGACGGAGGATCTCGACGCGCTCGATCGCATCGATGTCGGAGTGCAGGTATTCGACCTTCAGGCCGCTGTCCCGCATGAAGTTCGCGAGGTCTTCCGACATCCGCTTCGTGAGCGTCGTGACGAGCGTACGGTAGCCGCGGGCGGCGACGGCCTTGGCCTCGCCGATGATGTCCTCGACCTGGCCGGCGATCGGGCGGACTTCCATGATCGGGTCCAGCAGGCCCGTCGGGCGGATGACCTGTTCGGCGATGACGGCCGAGACCTTGTATTCGTGGGGCGCGGGCGTGGCGGAGACGTAGACCGCCTGGTCGACGAGCGTGTCGAATTCCTCGGGGCGCAGCGGACGGTTTTCCAGCGCGGAAGGCAGGCGGAAGCCGAACTCGACGAGGCGTTCCTTGCGGGCGCGGTCGCCGTGGTACATCCCGCCGATCTGCGAGACCGAGACGTGGCTTTCGTCGATGAAGACCAGCTTGTCCTTCGGGAAGAAGTCCAGGAGGCAGTGCGGGCGCTCGCCCGGGCGGCGGCCGGACATGTGCATCGAGTAGTTCTCGATGCCCGGGCAGAAGCCCGTCTCGCGGAGCATCTCGAGGTCGTGCTCGACGCGCATGCGGATACGCTGGGCCTCCACGAGGCGGTTCGTCTTCTCGAAGTGGGCCACCCGTTCCTCGAGTTCGGCCCGGATGGCCGCTCCGGCGGCCTTCACGCGGCCCGGGGCCATCACGTATTGGTTGGCCGGGTAGAGGTCGAACTTCTCGAGCTGCTTGCCGGGCTTCACGCTGACCGGGTCGAGCTCGCGGATGGCTTCGAGCGTGTCCCCCCAGAACTCGAGGCGGACGGCGGACTCCATGTACGCCGGCCAGACGTCGATCGTCTCGCCGCGCGCGCGGAAGTTGCAGCGTTCCAGGATGGCGTCGTTGCGGACGTACTGGTTGGCCACCAGTTTCGCGAGGAGCTCATCGCGGCGCATCGTCATGCCCGTCTTGAGCGCGATCATCGCGGCCAGGAAGTCCTCGGGCGAACCGAGGCCGTAGATGCAGGAGACCGAGGCGATGACGACGACGTCGCGCCGGGAGAGCAGGGCGCTGCTGGCGCTGATGCGCAGACGCTCGATGTCCTCGTTGATGGCGGAGTCCTTCTCGATGAAGGTGTCCGTCGACGGCACGTAGGCCTCCGGCTGGTAGTAGTCGTAGTAGCTGACGAAATATTCGACCGCGTTCTCGGGGAAGAAGTTCTTGAACTCCGAGTAGAGCTGCGCGGCCAGCGTCTTGTTGTGCGAGATGATGAGCGCCGGGCGTTGCTGCTGCGCGATCAGGTTCGCCATCGTGAACGTCTTGCCGGAACCCGTCACGCCGAGGAGCGTCTGGCGGCCGTTGCCGGCGCGCAGGGAGGCGTCGAGCGCGGCGATCGCGGTCGGCTGGTCGCCCATCGGGCGGTAGTCGGATTTGAGCCGGAATTCCATCTCAGGCCAGACGCCCGCGGGCGAGCCACTGCGGGTCGACTTCGGAGAGGTCCTTCACGATGCGGTGGGCGCCGACGGGCGCCAGCTGTTCGCGGGTATTGGTCGTCGCGAGGGCGATTGTGATAAAGCCGCCGGACAGGCCGGCCTGCAGGCCCGAGAAGGAATCCTCGAAGACGAAGGACGTCGCCGGGTCGCCGCCGCCGAGGGCGCAGGCCTTCAGGAAGACTTCCGGGTCGGGCTTGCCCTTCGTGACGTCCTCGCTGGCGACCGCGCCGGCGAAGAAATGGCCGATGCCGAAGAGCTCGAACGAGAGGGCGAGGTTCTCCTTGTGCGTCGAGGTGCCGATGACGCACGGGATGCCGAGGTCCTTGAGCGCTCCGCAGAGTTCACGGACGCCGGGCAGCAGGCGGACATGGCCGGTGCGGGCGATGTCGCGGTAGAGGGCTTCCTTGCGGTTGGACAGGCGCTTCACCTCGGCGGGGTCGCGCGTCCAGTTCAGGATATCCGGGATGATCAGCTCGTTACGCTTGCCGAAGCCGCGCTTGAAGTGGTCGGCCGGCAGCGGGAGCTTCTCTTCCTTGGCCAAGGCCTCCCAGGAGCGTTCATGGGCGACGGAGGAGTCGATGACGACTCCGTCCCAATCGAAGACGGCGACGGTGCGAGGCATGGTTCAGTGCTTGTCCCAGGGCAGCGTGACCTTGATCGGACGATGCTCCCAGACGTTGAAGGGTTCGAAGATCTGGCCCGGGGCGAGGATGCCGTTCGGGTCGAGGGCTTTCTTCACCGCGAGCATCGCGCCGATCTCGGCCGGCGTGTGCTGCAGCGTGAGGAACGGTGACTTCGCGAGGCCGATGCCGTGTTCGCCCGTGATCGCCCCGCCCAGTTCGACGACCTTCTCCATCACCTCGCGGATGGCCTGTTCGGCTTTGCGGCAGTGGTCCGGGTTGAACCGGTCGTACATGATGTGCACGTGGAAGTTGCCGTCCGCCGCATGGCCGAAGGTCGGGGTCGCCAGGCCGATGCGGTCGCGGACCTCGCGGGTGAAGCGGAGCAGGGCGACGTAGCTGCGGATCGGCACCACCACGTCTTCGTTCAGCTTGGCGTCGCCGAGGGCGAACATCGCCTGGGAGCAGGTGCGGCGGAGTTCCCAGAGGGCTTCGGCTTCCTTGGCGTCCTCGGGCGCGCGGAAGGCGACCGCGTGGCGCTGGGCCCAGGCGACTACCTTCGTGGCGTCATCGGCGAGGACGGCGGGATGGCCGTCGATCTCGACGAGCAAGGCCGCATGGGTCTGGGTCGAGCCGGAGAGCTCCGCATCGGTGAACACGCGCTGGCCGCGGCGTTTCTCGGTGGCGGCGACCGTCTGGATGTCGAGGAACTCGAGCACCGAAGGGTTCACGCGCAACGAGATCAGGTCGATGGCCGCTTCGAGCGCGGCTTCGTCGGTGCGGAAGGCCAGGAGGAAGGTACGACGGGCGGCAGGCAGGACGGAGAGCTTGATCGTCGCCTTCGTGATCACGCCGAGCGTGCCTTCGGAGCCGATCCAGAGGTCGCGGAGGTTGAGGCCGCTGACGAACTTGCGCAGCGGGGCGGCCCAGCGGACCTTCTCGCCGGTGGGCAGGAAGCCTTCGAGGGCGTAGACGTGGTCGCGCACGACGCCGTATTTCGCGGCCCGCAGGCCGCCGGCGTTGGTGGCGATGTTGCCGCCGATGCTGCAATGCTTCACGGACGACGGGTCCGGCGGGAAGAAGAGGCCGTGCGGGGCGGCGAGGTCGTTGATGTGCGCCGTGATCGCGCCGGGCTGCACCGTCGCCATCGACGAGACCGGATCGATCTCGATCTTATCCCAGTGGTCGAGGTGGATGACCCAGCCGCCCTTGATCGGGGCGCAGGCGCCGGTCGTGCCGGTACCGCGGCCGCGGACGGTGACCGGGACGAGGTATTCGTTGGCGAGCTTCAGCGTGACGCCGATGTCGTCCTCCGTCGCCGGGCGGATGACCGCCTCGGGCATGAAGGACAGGCGCATGTTGTCGAACGACGCGGCGAAGCACGCGGCTTCGTCGGTCCGGACGACCTGCGGACCCAGCTTCGCCAGGAGGGCCTGGGTGGCGGCGGGATGCGTCTGCGCGGAAGGGCTCACGCCTTCCATCAAGCAGGCTTAGCCCAGTTCGGCAAGCCACGCCGTCGCCTCGGCGTCGGAAGGCATGCGCCAGTCGCCGCGGGGGGACAGGGCCAGCGAACCCACTTTGGGGCCGTCCGGCATGACCGAACGCTTGAACTGCTGGCTGAAGAAGCGGTTCAGGAACGAGCGGAGCCAGTGGCGGATCTCCGTCTGGTCATATTTCCCGGCGAACGCGTGCTCGGCGATCCAGAGGACCTTCGACGGGCGGAAGCCGTTGCGAATGACGTGATACAGGAAGAAGTCGTGGAGCTCGTACGGGCCGACCAGCATCTCCGTCTGCTGGGCGATCTCGCCGTCGTCGCCGGGCGGGAGCAGCTCGGGGCTGACCGGGGTGGCCACGATGTCCTCGAGGATGGCGCGTTCGGTGCCGACGTGGCGGGCGTGCGCGGCCCAGCCGACGAGGTGCTTCACCAAGGTCTTCGGCACGCCGATGTTCACGTGGTACATCGACATGTGGTCGGCGTTGAACGTGCACCAGCCGAGCGCGGCCTCGGAAAGGTCGCCCGTGCCGACGACGAAGCCGTGGCTCTGGTTGGCGACGTCCATCAGGATCTGCGTACGTTCGCGGGCCTGGGCGTTCTCGAAGGTGACGTCGTGCTTGCCGGGCGGGTGCTGGATGTCGCGCAGGTGCTGTTCGACGGCGGCGTTGATGGGGATCTCGCGGGCGGTGATGCCGAGCGTCTCCATCAGGCGCATCGCGTTGACACGCGTGCGGGCCGACGTACCGGGGCCGGGCATCGTGAGGCCGATGATGCCTTTGCGGTCGAGGCCGAGGCGGTTGAAGGCTTCGAGCGTGACGAGCAGGGCAAGGGTGGAATCGAGGCCGCCCGAGACGCCGATGACGACATGCTTGAGGCCCGTGTGGCGGAGGCGGCGGGCGAGGCCCGTCGACTGGATCGCGAAGATCTCCTGACAGTTCTCGTCGCGGCGATGCGGATCCGACGGCACGAACGGGTGCTGACTGAAGCGACGGCGGAGCTTCGGGGTCTGGCCGGTCGGGACGCCGAGGGTGAAGCCGATGACGCGCGGGCGCACGGCCACCGGCGCGCCGAAGAAGGTGCTGTTACGGCGGCGTTCGGCCGCGAGGCGGTCGAGGTCGATCTGGGAGACGATCAGGGCGAGGTCGAAGCGGAAGCGCTCGGACTCGCCGAGCACGACGCCGTTCTCGGCGATGAGGCCGTGGCCGCTGTAGACGATGTCGGTGCTCGACTCGCCGGCGCCGGCGGCGGCGTAGACGTACGCCGCGAGGCAGCGGGCGGACTGCGACTTCACCAGGTCGCGGCGGTAGGCGGCCTTGGTCAGGAGCTCGTCGCTGGCCGAAAGGTTGCAGAGCAGGGTGGCGCCGGCGAGGGCCTGGGCGCCGCTGGGGGGTTCGACGGCCCAGAGGTCTTCGCAGATCTCGATACCGAGCATGCAGTCCGGCATGTCGGTCGCCTGGAAAAGGAGGTCCGTGCCGAAGGGGACCTGCTGGCCGAGGAGCTCGACCTCGGCGACCGGAGCGACCCGGGCCGAGGCGAACCAGCGCTGTTCATAGAATTCCCCGGTATTGGGGAGGTGGGTCTTCGGGACGACCCCGAGGATCTTGCCGCGGGAGATCGCCACGGCCACGTTGAAGAGGCGTCCGTTGACCTCCAGAGGCGTGCCGACGAGGGCGGTGAGGCCAAGCTTGGCCGTGGCCTCGCAAACCTGCCCAAGGGCCTTTACGGCGCCGTTCAGGAGGGTCCGCTGGCCGAAGAGGTCGCCGCAGCTGTACCCTGTCAGGCAGAGTTCGGGGAGGACGACGATTTCCACCCCCTCTTGGGCGGCTTTTTCCAGGGCCTGGATGATCAGGGTGGCGTTGGCCGCAGGGTCCCCCAGGCGGAGGGCCGGCGAGGCGGCCGCCACGGTCACAAAACCGTTCTGGTGGATGCGGTTGGACATCAAAGGACTGGTATCCGTCATGTTCACCGTTGACCGAAGGGGAGGCAACCCGAAAGGTCTGCCCACCCCTGTTAAAGGGGGTCATATGTCCGCTCAGCCGCTCAAAGAAGTCCGTATCTTTTCGCCTGCCACCGTGGCCAACGTGGCCTGCGGTTTCGACGTGCTTGGCTTCTGCATCGACGCCCCCGGCGACGAGATCGTGGCCCGCTTCTCGCCGACCCCCGGCCTGCGCATCACCAAGATCACCGGCGACGACGGTCGTCTGCCCCTCGACTCGAAGAAGAACACCGCCGGCGTCTCCGCCCACGCGCTCCTCCGCCACCTCGGCAAGAGCGACCTCGGTATCGAGATGGAGATCCACAAGAAGATGCCCTTCGGCAGCGGCCTCGGCTCCAGCGCCGCGAGCGCGGTCGGCGGCGCCTTCGTCGTCAACCGCCTCCTCGGCGAACCCCTGACGCGTCGTCAACTCCTGCCTTTCGTGGTCGCCGGCGAAGCCGCGGCCGATGGCGCGTGGCATGCCGACAACGTCGGACCGTGTCTCCTCGGCGGGATCACCCTTATCCGTTCCAACGCCGAGCTCGACGTCATGGACGTGCCGATCCCGGAACGCCTCTGGGCCGCTGTCGTGCACCCGGACATCGTCGTGCTCACCAAGGTCGCCCGCGAGATCATGCCGCGCCAGATCCAGCTCGAGACCTCCACGCAGCAGAGCGGCAACCTCGGCGGCCTCCTGTGCGGCTTCTTCAAGAGCGACTACGCCCTCATCGGCCGTTCGCTGCATGACCTCATCGCCGAGCCGCACCGCCACCGCCTGATCCCCGAGTTCTACCGCGCCAAGGCCGCCGCCATGGCCGCCGGCGCGCTCGGCTTCTCGATCTCCGGCGCCGGCCCCAGCGTGTTCGCGCTGTGCGACGGCGAAGAGACCGCCCGCAAGGTCGCCGCCGCCGTCGCCGCCGTGTTCTCGTCGGTGCCGATCAAGGCCACGCCTTACGTCTCGCGCATCAATCCCAAGGGTGTCCATGTCCTCTCCGAGTCCTAAGTTGGAATTCGTCTCCACCGCCGACGCCTCCTGTCGCGGTTCCCTGCGTGACGTGCTGCTTTCGGCCATGCCCGCCAAGGGCGGCCTTTGGGTGCCCACGCATATCCCGCAGATCGCGCCCGACTTCGTGGAGCGCCATCGTCACGCCTCCTACGCCGACCTCGCCGAGGCCGTCGTGGCGCCGTATTTCGCCGAGGTCCTCGGACCGGCGGTCCTCCGCGAGCTTTGCCAGGAAGCCTTCAATTTCCCGGTGCCCCTCGTGCGGCCCGAGAAGTTCAAGGGTACGCCCGCCGAACGCATCGCCGTCCTCGAGCTTTTCCAGGGCCCGTCCGCGGCGTTCAAGGATTTCGCCGTCCGCACCCTCGTGCGCGTCACCGCGCGCGTCCTCGGCGACGAGTTCCCGCAGCTGACCGTCCTGGCCGCGACCTCCGGTGACACCGGCGCCGCGGTCACCGAAGCCTGCTCCGGCGTCCCCGGCGTCCGCGCGGTGGTGCTCTATCCGCGGATCGGCGTCAGCGGCGTGCAGGAATCGCAGATCGCCCGCGCCCGTCCCGGCGTGGTGGCGCTCTCCGTCGACGGCACGTTCGACGATTGCCAGGCGATGGTGAAGCGCGCGCTGGCCGACGCGTCCCTGCGCCGCCGCCGCCCGCTGCTCACGGCCAACTCGATCAACCCCGTCCGTCTGATCGCCCAGGTCCCGTTCGCCTTCCACGCGAAGCGCCTGCTGGCGCCGGGTCGTCGCATGGGCATCGTGGTGCCTTCGGGTAACCTTGGCAACGTGGGCGCGGTCCAGCTCGCCCGCCGCATGGGCCTGGATGTCGCCGCGCTCGTCGCCGCGACCAACACCAACTCGCCGCTGCCCGACCTCTTCGCCACCGGCGAATACCGCCCGCGTCGCGCCACCCCCACGGCGTCCAACGCGATGGATATCGGCGACCCCAACAATCTCAGCCGCCTGCTCGCCTGGCGCGAAGGAGGACCCGTCGTGGAGGCCGTCACCGTCGACGACCGCGCCACGCTCGACGCCATGCGTCGCGTCCGCGACGCCAGCGGCTATATCCTTTGCCCGCACACCGCGGTCGGCTGGAAGGCCGCCGAGGATCTGCTGGCTCGCGACGGCGCCAAGCTGGATGACGTCATCGTCTTCGGCACCGCGCACCCCGCCAAGTTCCCCGACGTGCTGCAGGAAGCCTTCGGCGACGCCAATGCCTCCCGTTTCCCGGGCGAACTGCCGGCGCCGGCGCCGATCAGGATCGGCAACGACTTCGAAGCCGTCCGCAAGGTCCTCGAGTCCGAAGCCGGTTTCGGAGGCTGAGGCTTACTTCGAGGAACTGTCCGGGTTCGGCTTCGCCGCGGCTTTCTTGGCCGGGGCGGCCTTCTCGGAGGGCGCCTGTTCGATCACGATGATGCAGCCCGAGAGGGCGAGGCAGGCGAGGGCGAGCGTGGCGACGAGGAAGGTCTTCATGCGGGCGAGGATGGGCCGGCCGGCCGGCTTGGCAAATCCGCAAAACAGGAAGGCCGCCCGGAGGCGGCCTTCGCGGACGGTCAGGCGGACGCTTATTCCGTGTCGGACACCGCGAACGTGACGTTCGAGATGTTCGCCTTGGCGAGGCAGTCGAGGACGTTGATCACGCGCTCGTAGCGGGCGTTCTCTTCGGCCTGGACCGTGATGAGCAGCTTCGTCTTGGACTGCTCGGCGGCCTGGCCCATCTGGCGCATCTGGTTGTAGAGGTTCTCGAGGAGCTTGTCGCCGGGCGCGCCGACCGGATCTTCGTTGAGGGTGACTTCGCCGGTCTCGCTGACGCCGATCGTGACCTCGTCGGGGAGCTCGGTCTCCTTGGCGGTCTCGGCGTTGCCGGGCAGGGTGGTCTTCAGCTCATGTTCGACCTTCACGGCGCCGGCCATGACCATGAAGAAGAGCATGATCACGAAGACGACGTCGATCATCGGGGCGATCTGGAAGCCCGGGTTGGCGTCGGGCTGCTGTTCGATTTGTTTCATGGCTTATTCCTCGTGGTTCAGGCCCGAGAAGGCGATGTTGTCGATGCCGGCTTCGGCGCCCCATTCGAGGGCCTTGGAGATGTACTTGGCGTGGCACTCCTTGTCGGCGCGGATCAGCAGGCGGTACTTCTCGTTCGTGCCCTTGCGGTCGGCGAGCTCCTTCGCGATGCCTTCCTTGTCGTTCGCGTCGAGTTCGCGGTCGTCGAGCTTGTACTTGGCCTGGCCCGTGGTCTTGTCCCAGGAGATGTTGATCAGGCCGGCGGCGGCCTTGTCATCCCGCTTCACGCCGTTGGCGGCGACGGGCAGGGAGATGTTCTTGTCCACCTTGAGCACCTGCGACGAGGTGATGGACATGAAGAAGATGAGCAGCACCAGGAGCACGTCGATCATCGGCGCGACCTGGAACTCCGGTTCCCCTTCTCCGCCTCCTCCTCCGCCTGCCATGGCTGTGCTGTTGGGTTAGGGGTGGAAGGGGCTTACGACTGGACGTTCGAGGACGCGTTCCAGTCGGGCTTGGCGGCGTAGATCTCTTCGTCGCCGACCTTGCGGCCCGCGACTTCGTCGTAGGGGAAGGCGCGGAACAGGCCGGTCACGATCTCGGTGATGTCGTGGATGCCCTTGTTGATGCGGTTGGCGAGGAGGTAGTAGGACATGAACGCCGGGATCGCGATGAAGAGGCCGGAGGCGGTCGCCACGAGCACTTCGCCGATCGCTTCGGCCAGCTTGGAAGGGTCGCCCACGCCGGAGGAGCCGAGCTTTTCGAACGCCTTCATCATGCCCGTCACGGTGCCGGTGAGGCCGATCATCGGGGTGCAGACCCCGATCACGGAGAGGTAGGAGGAGCGGCCCTTGAGTTCGCCCTGGATGCGGGTGATCTCGGAGAGGATGGCTTCTTCGGTCATGGTCTTGCCATCCGGGGTGAAGGCGACGCCGGCGCGGACGACGTCGGCGACGGGGGAGCCGGCGGTCTTGGCGAAGGCGTAGGCGCCGACGTAGTCGCCCTTCTTGAAGAGTTCGCGGAGCTGGCTGACGTGTTCGACCGGGTAGAGCTTGCCGGCGCTCGTGCGGATGAAGCCGTCGACGATGAACCAGATCATCGCCACGGAGCAGAGGGTGATCGGGTACATGACCCAGCCGCCTTCGTGGAAGAGGTCCATGAGGGTCTTCTCATGGACTTTGGCGGCGGCGGCCTCCTGGGCCGACGCGGCGAGGGTCATCAGGCCGAAAAAGGCGGCGCTGAGGGAGGTGGTACGGAGGTTCATCTTCATGATGATGGGGTGTAGGGTGGTTTTTAGGTTAGGTTTTGGAAAGGGGCAAGGACTCACTTGTTGCCTTCGACCTTCTCTTCGTCGGCCAGCTTGGGCTTGGCCATGATGACGCCTTCGGGGAGCGGGCCGCCGGCGGCGATCTTCTTCTGGTCGGCCTCGGCCTTGGCGCGTTCTTCCTTGGGCAGCATCTTCTTGGCCTCCTCGGCTTCCTTGGAGACCGGATAGGAGACGATGATGTCGTACAGGTAGCGGTTGGAGACGGCTTCGAGCTTCTGGTCGCGGAGGGCCGGGCTGTCCATGCCGCGGAAGGAGCGGGCGGCGCCGAGGAGCGCCTTCGGGACGAGCTCGGTCTCGGAGCCGAAGAAGACCGGCACGCGCAGGTAGGTGGCCATCGCGGCCTCGTATTTCTTGGAGGCGAAGAGCGAGTTGCCCTTCACGATGTGCAGGCGGGCCTGGAGTTCGGCGGAGTCGACCTTGGCGAGGAGCTCGGTCGATTCCTTCACGACCTCGGCGTGGTCGCCTTTACGGGCGCGCTGCATCAGGCGGGCCAGCTGGATCTGGGTGGCGACTTCCGGGAGCTTGGCGGCTTCCTCCTTTTCGAAGGCGGCGAGGAAGGCTTCGGTGGCGGCGTCGTTCTCGAGGCGGTCGAGGGCGTCGAGCTTGACGATGGAGGCGCGGGCCCACCAGGAGCCCGGGACGTTCTTGATCGGCTCGAAGAACTTCAGCACCGCCTCGACGTTGTCGAGGGCCTTGGCGGGCTCGCCGCGGCTGACGTTGGCCTGGGCTTCCTTGAGGCGGGAGGGCAGGGGCCAGATCACCTCGGTGACCTCCGAGAGCTTGCGGGTGAGGGTCACCTCGATGCCGCCGGAGTTGCTGACGCGGTCGATGGTGCCCTTGATCACGTTGATCGTGCCCTTCTTCGGGTCGACGACCGGCTTCGGCGGGATCGAACTGTCCATCTTGAACGGGTCGTTGATCTCCCAGCGTTCGCCCTTGAAGACGAAGGTCTGGGCCGGCGACGAGGCCGCGGCGAGGAGCGCGAGGGCGGGCAGGAGGAGGGAGAGGCGCATGGGGGTCAGAGTCCGAGGAGGAAGGCTTTGGCTTCTTCCGCTTCGCGGGTGTCCTTGATGCGGTCCTTCTCGAGCATCTCCTTCAGGAGCGTCTTGGCGGCGTCCTTCTGGTTGAGCTTCGTGGCGAACAGCTTGGCGGAAGCGAAATAGGACTTCGCGGCCCAGACCTCGTATTTCTTCCAGGTCATGTAGCAGCGTCGGTAGTAGGCGATGGCCTCGTTGTAGCCTTTCTCGTCGGTCGCCTGGCGTTCGGCCATCAGGCCGAGCCAGTAGAGGGAGGCGGCGGTCTTCTCGCCGCGCCATTCCTTCGTCTTGGCGATCTCCTCGAACTCCTTCTTGGCGTCGGCGAACTTCGAGAGCTCGGCGAGCGAGCGGGCGCGGGTGAAGCGCAGGTCGAGTTCCTTCGACATCAGGATGTTGTTGTCGATGGCCTCGTTGCAGAGCGAGAGGGCGTCGGCGTACTTCTTGTTGGCGAAGGCGATCTCGGCCAGGCCGGCGAAGCCGTAGTCGGCGTATTCCGAGGAGCGGGAGTGCTCGAGGATGTAGCCGAAGTAGTCGGCGGCCTTCTTGTGGTCGCCCTTGGCGAGCAGGCTGTCGCCGACCATCGCGAGGATGGTCGGGTTGAGCTCCTCGGCCTTGTAGTTGGCGGCGATCTTGGCGAAGTTGGCGGCGGTCTTCTCGGGCTCGCGGGTGTAGACGGCGAGCTGGCCGAGGGCGAAGAAGCCGCGGGCCTGGGCGACGAGGGAATCGCGGTGTTCCTCGAGGCGGAGCAGCTTGACGAGCTCCTTCTCGGCTTCGGCGCTGGTGTAGGCGCCGGGCTCGGGCTTGGTGCCGGGCTTCACGCGCTTGATCTTGCGGGAGAGCTTCTCGGCGAGGAAGACGATGAGCTTCTCGGTGCCTTCCTGGGTGCGGTCGTTGATGGACTCGGAGACGGCGTCGGAGAGGATCTTCAGCGCGCGCTTCTTCTGGTCGGCGATGGAGACCTGGCGCTTGGCCTCGACCTTGGCGAGCTCGGCCTCGAGCTCGGCGGAGAGCTTCTTCACGCCCGCCTTGGCGGCGTCGACCTCCTCCTTGGTGACCTTGTCGCGGCGTTCGAGCTCGTCGACCTTCTTGCGGGCGGCGGCGAGCTGGGCGCTGAAGTTCTTGCGGACCTTCTCGGCTTCGGCGGCGAACTCGGGCATGTCGCCCATGCGTTCGGTGGAGCGGATGACCTCGTAGAGGTAGGTCATCGCCTTCGGGTCGTTGTGGTTCCAGTCGAAGATCTCCTTGAAGAGGTCGCGCATGCGCTTGTGCTCGCCGCGGCCGGGGAGGAGCTTGCGGAGCTCGCCGAGGACGAATTCCAAGGCCTGCGGGTTGGTGCGGGCGCTCTTGGCCGCGGCTTCGTAGGCGTCGATGGCCTTGTTCGTGACGGCTTCCTTCTCCTTCTCGAACTTCGTCTTGATGTCGACGAACTTGGCCCGGTCCGGGGTCTTGGCGTTGAGGCGCACGTCGATGTCGGCGGCCTTGACCTTCTTGTCCAGCTCGTCGGCGAGGGCGATGTTGGCGTCGCCGATCAGGGTGTAGACCTCGGGCATCTGGGCGATGACCTCGTCCGTGTTGTTCTTCGAGTAGTCCTTGAGCCAGTCCTCGCAGAGCTTGATGGTGCCCGGGATGTCGCGCGGCGAGGTGCCGAACTTGACGATGGCCTGACGGTAGCGGACGTCGGGGATGAACTGGCCCTTCGGGTATTCCTGCTCGTACTTGTCGAAGTCGGCCTTGGTCTCCTTGTACTTGCCCTGGAAGAACGAGCAGAGCGCGCTCATGTAGAGCACCTGCTGGCGCACCGGCGAGCGTTCGTGCTTCTTGAGGAACTCCTCGAACGCCTTCTGGGCGGGCGCCCAGTCGACCTGCGAGAAGAGGCACGCGGCGATGCGGAAATCGATCTCTTCCTCCACCTCGGGGGTGAGGGTCTTGACGTTGGCCTTCACCCACTTGTAGTGCTCGATCGCCTCGGGGTATTCTTCGCGTTCCTGGGAGATGTCGCCGAGGATGAGCGCGATGGAGGAGACCTGGTCGTCCTTCGGGAACTTCGAGATGAACTCCTTGCACTTGGCCTGGGCCTCGTTGTTGCGGCCGATGCGGCGCAGCGCGACGATGTGGTAGTAATAGGCGCCGGAGATGCGGCTGAAGCCGGGGCTGTTCTCGAAGATGTCGAGGAAGGCCACGTGGGCTTCCCACGGACGCTTCAGCTCGAGGAGGCAGAGGCCGATGCGGTAGGAGATGAACGCGTCGTAGTCCTTGTTGGCGTTGAACTCGTCCTGGATCTTCTTGAACTGGGCGACCTCCTGCTTGGTCTTCTCGATGTTGGCCGCCTGCTCGGGGTTCGGCTTGGGGTAGGTCTTGGTCAGCGTCTCCACCTCGTTCTGCTTCGCCTCGATGGCGCGGCCGAAGGAGCTGCTGAGATTGGCGCGACGGAGCGTGCCCTGGTAGTTCGTGAGGGCCTGGCGGTAGAAGTCGGCGCGGAAATTCTCGTCGGCGGCCGATTCGGCGGCGCCGAAGCGGGCGTCGCCGATCTCGAGGCGCTGGAAGTTGGAGCGGACGACCTCGACCGGCGAGCCGTTGCTCTTGGCGTCGATCTCGTTCTTTAGCTGGGTGGCCTCCTTGGTGAGGCCGAGCTTGGTGTACAACTCGACCAGCTTGTAGGCGGCTTCGCGACGTTCCGGGGTGCCGATGCCGTCGGCGGTCGCCTGCTTGAGGAGGGCGATACCCTGCGCGAAGGCCGCTTTCTTGACGTCTTCCGGCGAGTTCTTGGCGCGGTCGACGACGATCTGGGCGGAGAGGGTGAAGGCGTTCACGCGCTCTTCGGGGCGGGCGAGCGTGTTGGTGCGGATCTTCTCGAGGCGGGCCAGGGCCAGTTCCCATTTGCCCTGCTTGGAGAAGGCTTCGATGAGGAGCAGCTCGGCCGTACCGCGGCGGTTGTCGGAGTCGGACAGGAAGTCTTCCGTGCCCTTGGGGTACTTATCGAGGAAGGAGGACAGTTCGGCTTCCGCGCGCGGCCAGTCCTTGATGAAGAAGTGACAGAGGGATTTCTGGAAGGAGACGACGGCCTTGAGCTTGGGTTCGACGTCGACGGCCTTGGTGTCGAGCTCCTCGAACAGGGCCAAGGCTTCCCGATACTTCTTCTCCTCGAAGGTCCGGACGGCGTCCTTGTAGAGGATGGACAACGGATCCTCCTTCTTCTCGGCGGCGGGCAGGGGCTTCTTGGTCTGGGCGCGCAGGTCGCCGGTGACCGGGGTCAGCGCGATGAGGACGGCGAGCAGGGCGGCCTTGGCCAATTTGTAGGTGCGGGACTCTTTGGTAAGCATCGGGTGAGGGGAGCGTTTCGCTCCGCATCGGGGGTGCATTGAATTAGCCCAGACGCCGGAAGATTGCCAAGCAATAAGCCCCTTTTTAACGACCCGAATCCTTGGGCGGAAGGCCTAGGGGCGGCCCCTGTGAATAACTCAGGCCCCGGGCTTCATCCCGGTGGCCAGGATGGTCTCAAAGCAGGGCTCTTTGGCCTCCTTGGCGACGACCCTGACCTCGGATTGCCGGAAGCCGGCCTCCTCGATCCAGTCATGGAGCTCGTTTTCTTTGAATCCGAGCCAGCGGTCGGCGTAAAGCTCCCGGGCTTTCTCGAACCGGTGGGCCCGCAGGTCGAGGATCAGCAGCCGTCCGCCGGGCTTCAGGATACGGAACGCCTCCGCCAGGGCCAGGCGGGGGTTCTCGGCATGGTGCAACGCCTGGCTGAGCAGGGCGAGGTCGATGCTGCGGTCAGGCAAGGGGACTTTCTCGATGTTGCCGAGGACGTAGGTCAGGTTCCGCAGGTGCTCCTTCTTGGCCAGGGCGCGGCCGACCTGCACCATCCGGGGCGAGTTGTCGACGCAGTGCACGCTTTCGGCCTGACGCGCGAGCAGGCGCGAGAGGGTGCCGTCGCCGGCGCCGAGGTCCGCGATGCGGACGCGGGGCGTCAGCAGGAAGAGCATCTGGCCGATGGCTTCCCAGGAGCGTCCGGGGCAGTAGTGGCGACCCAGCCGGTCGGCGACGAGGTTGAAGTGCTGCTCGGCCTTCTGCCGGCGTTTCTCGACGATCCGCTGCAGGGCGCGCTGGTCGGCCGCGGACTTCGGCTCGCGCGCGCTGGCGACCAGGGCGGCGTCCACGATGCCGGCGACGCTCTCCGGCAGGTCGCGGGCGAGCGAGTAGAACGACTTCTTGCCGTCGCGGCGGTCGTGCACGAGCTGCGCCTTGCGCAGCAGCGCGAGGTGGGTCGAGATGCGCGACTGGGGGAGCCCGAGGATCTCCTGGAGTTCGCCGACCGCCAGCTCCCCCCGGTGCAGCAGGTGGAGCATGCGGGACCGGGTCGGGTCGGCCAGGAGGCGCAGGGTTTCCCAAGGGTCGGACATGAGGGCAGGTTGGGGCGCGCCGGCGTCCGTGTCAAAAGAGGAAGCCCCGTCTCCGGGGCTTCGTCAGCGGGCCGATCGGCAGGCGCTTAGCGCTTGTCGACCCAGCGGGCGATGCGGACGACGGTCCAGGATTCGGCCTTGCCGTTGATGTTCGTCGTGAAGGTCTCGCCGGTCTTGTGGTTGAGGAACTGCTTGGCCAGCGGGGAGATGTACGAGAGGATGTTCTTCTCCGGTTCGCCGTCCCAGGCGCCGAGCAGGTCGTAGGCGATCTCCGCCTGGTCCGAGCCGCGGCGGAGGACCACGCTGGAGCCGACGCTGATGGTGTCCGTGTTGGCTTCCTTGAAATCGGTGACCTTGGCCTTCTTCAGCAGTCCGTCGAGTTCGGCGCGGCGGGCGGAGAGGGTGTCGTGGTCCTGACGGGCCATCTTGTATTCGGAATTCTCCTTCAAGTCGCCGAGTTCCTTGGCGAGCTGGATGGCCTCCTTGACCGCGGGGAGGCGCACCTTGACGATGTCCTCGAGCTCGCGCTCCTTTTCTTCCTTCGAGTGCTTGGAGACGAGGAGTTCCTTCTCCTCGGCTTCGGAGCCGGAATGCTTGGACTTGGCGAGACGCTGGACGTGCGGCTCGATCTTGGCGAGGCGCGAGAGGAGGGCCTTCTTGGTCATCTCGTCGAAGCCCTGGCTGCTCATCATCGTGCGGGTGAGGTCGAAGATGGTCTCGCTGTCGGCCTTCTTGCCGTCGGCGGGGACGAGGATGTTGGCGATGAGCTCCTTGTCCTTGATGAGCTCGTTGGCGAGCGGGATGCGGGCCGTGGAGTTGGACTCGAGGGACTCGGTGTCGATGGACGACAGGATGGCGCCGAGGAGGGACGGGTTGATCAGGCGGCCGACGATGTCGGCGTACTTCTTGGAGTCGCGGTTCTTGATGACCCAGATGATGACCGGGGCGCGGAGTTCGCGGGTCTCGAGCCACTGGGCGAAGCGGGCGGCGACGACCGGGGCGAGTTCCTGGTCGCACAGGTAGGCGATCGATTCGGAGACGAGCTTGGCGGAGCCGCTCTTGGTGCCGCCGATGTCGCGGTTGCGGAGCAGGTCGAAGGCGCGTTCGGCCCAGTTGTCGCCGTGATGGGCGCGCACGAGGTCGAGGAGGCTGCGGATCTTCTCGGTGGTGTGCGGGATGTTCAGCGCGACGAAGGCGAGGTCGCTTTCGGTGCAGAGGGCGATGATCTCCGAGGCGGTCGGGCTGACGGTCTCGACGTTCTCGACGGCGGAGCGGAAGAACTTGTCGCGGTTCCAGATGCCGCCGAGGATGGCCGGAAGGTTGTCGCGCTTGCGGGCGGTCTCGAGCTTCTTGATCTCCTTGGCGAGGTCGGCGGAGACCTTGTCGAGGTTGGCGGCGGTGGCGGCGGAGCGGGTCTCGGCGGAGGCGCTGTCGGCGAGCTCTTCGAGGAGGACGAGCTTACGCTCGAAGTTGGGGGCGCCTTCGTACTGGGCGAAGAGGTCTTCGCCGAGGTCCTTGGGGGCTTCGAGAAGGGCGTAGAGGCCGCCCTTGCGCTCGGGGACGAGGATGGCGCGATCCTTGCGGAGGGCGGCGCGGCCCTTGGTCCACCAGGACTTGAAGGAGGTGGCGCGGTCCTTGCCGGCGGGCAGGGAGGCGAAGAAGATCCGGTCGAGGTTGGCTTCGAGGGCGTAGGAGGTGCACTCGCCGGTCGGGTACTCGGCGAGGAGGGCCTTCACGACGCCGGCCGGGTCGTTGGCGACCAGGTTGGCGATCTCGGCCTTGGTGGAGTCGGCGTAGGCCTTGGCCACCACGCCGTTAGGGTTGATGACCTCGATCTTGCCGAGGAAGAAGGCGGCGTCCATGGCGTGGCCCTTCTTGTTCTGCTCAGGGAAATCGACGGTGAGGCGCTTGGTGGCCTCGTCGTAGGCACGGATGACTCCGATACCCCAGGCTTGGTGGAGGCAGAAGGCCGGCTGACCCGTGGCGACCAAGTCGATGGCGGCCTGCAGGGAGTTGATTTTACCACCTTGTGGGTTGGGGGCCTTGTTGCTCATTGCAAAAGTGGGTTTTGGGCATAACAATTCTCACTTGCAAGCAGGAAGGCGGGGGGCTTTGGGGTCTATGCCTCGATGGCCCTCCTGACCTGCGTCCCTCATGGCCTTTAAGCCCGAAAAACCCTCAATCCACGGCGAAACTCCCGAGACCCTCGGCGAGCGGTTGGTCGCCGACGGCCACCCCCGCTACCGGGCCGGCCAGATCTTCGAATGGCTGTACCCCCGCCGGGCCGAGACCCCGGAGGCGATGACCAACCTGCCGGCCAATCTCCGGGCCTGGCTGGCGGCGAACTACGACTTCGAGGCCACCAGCCTGGTCCAGCGCAAGGCGTCCTCGGACGTCACCCAGAAGATTCTCCAGCGCCTCCGGGACGGCTCCCTGATCGAGACCGTCATCATCCGGGCCCCGATGGAGGGGGTGGGCCAGGAGAAGTCCCGACGGACGATCTGCATCTCGACCCAGGTGGGCTGCGCCTATGGCTGCAAGTTCTGCGCCTCCGGGCTGGAGGGCTGGAAGCGCGACCTCTCGGTCGGCGAGATCGTGTCCCAGCTCGTCCAGGTCTGCCGCATCGAGGACAAGGCCGACCCCGCCCGCGCCGCCGAAGGGCTGGCCTCCTTCGACAACATCGTGGTCATGGGCATGGGCGAGCCGCTGGCCAACTACGAGAACCTGATGTCCGCCTTGCGTATCGTGAACGCGCCCTGGGGCTTCGGCTTCGGCGCCCGCCGCGTGACGATCTCCACCTCCGGCGTCGTGCCGAAGATCCTCAAACTCGCCGAGGAGCCGCTGGGCTTCCGTCTCGCCATCAGCCTGCACGGCGCGACCAACGAGGTCCGCAACCAGATCATGCCGGTGAACAAGAAGTTCCCGCTGGAGGAGCTCATCCCCGCGGCCAAGGCCTTCGCCCGCAAGCATGGCCGCATGCTGACGCTGGAGTTCATCCTCATCGAGGACATCAACGACTCCCTGGAGCAGGCGAAGAAGCTCGCCGTCATCGCCCGTGAGCTGCACGCGCACGTCAATCTCATCCCGTATAACAAGGTCGAAGGCCTGCCTTGGGTCCGGCCGTCCCTGACGCGTCAGGACCGCTTCGTGAAGGAGCTCCGCGCGCTCGGCGTGACGGCGACGCTGCGTCGCGAGAAGGGCCACGACATCGATGCGGCGTGCGGTCAGCTGCGCCTTCAGAAGGAGAAGCAGGAACGCCTCGAGCCGCCGCCCGCGGCCGCTTAGGCCGTCAGCGCGGCCGCGAAAGCCTTGCGGTCCGGCGCCTTGAAGAAGGCCGTGCCCGCGACGAACGTGTCGGCGCCGGCTTCGCGACAGCGCAAGCCCGTCTCGACGTTGATGCCGCCGTCGACCTCGAGGCGGAAATGCGCGCCGCGCTTCGCGCGTTCGGCCGCGATGAAGCGGATGCTGTCCAGCACCGAAGGGATGAACGACTGCCCGCCGAAGCCGGGGAAGACCGTCATGCAGAGCACGAGGTCGACGGAGTCGAGGTAAGGGAGCACGCGGCGCGGATCGGCGTCCGGGTTCATCGCGATGCCCGCGGCGAGTCCGGCGGCCTTGATCGCGGCGATGGTCTTGGCGACGTCGTGGTCCGCCTCGACGTGCACCGTGAGGCGCTCGGCGCCGGCCTTGGCGAAGGCCGCGACGTAGCGGTCGGGATGGCTGAGCATCAGGTGCACGTCGAAGTGCAGCTTGGTCAGCGGGCGGAGATCGGCGACGACCTGCGGGCCGAAGCTGATGTTGGGCACGAAGTGACCGTCCATGATGTCGACATGCAGCCAGCTCAGGCCGGCTTCCTCCACCGCGCGGACGCCCTGCGCGAACGCGCCGTGGTCGGCGGCGAGCAAGGAAGGGGCGACGACGGCGGGGTTCATGCTTACCAGGCGGTGGTCGCGGCTTCGCGGATCTGCGCGGCGATGTCGCCGAACAGGGTCGGGCCGAGGCTCAGTTCCTCGGCGGCGGGATCGCCGGAGACCTGCAGGGTGGCGATGGAGCGGAAGACGCGGTCCTTGAAGAGCACGCGCTTGCCGCCGTCGGTCGTCAGGGTGCAGCGCACCTCGAAGCTGACGCGGTAGCTCGTGAAAGCGTAGGCGTCGCCGGTCTTGGTCGTGAAGCCGTCGCGCTGGTAGCGCGTGACCTCGGTCTCGAGGACGGCTTCGCCGGGCCCGACCTTCACGCGCGGGTCGCCGGCGAGGGCTTCGAGGATCTTGCCGTGCAGGACGGCGTGCGTGCCGGTGCGGGCGGTGGAATTGCGGATCGGGGCGACTTCGATGCTGCGGAAAGCGGGCTTGGGGCCGCCGAGATGGTAGGCGGAGCAGCCGGCGAGGACGGCGGCGGCGACCAGGGCGAGGAAGCGCTTCATCGGCGGTCGCCTCCCGTGGCGGGCTTCGCGGCTTCCTTCTTGAAGCCGAGCGAGTCGAGTTCGTCGCCGACGACCTGGGGCTTGGCTTCGGCGGCGGCGCGCGGGCGCGGGTAGGTGCCGAGCAGGCGGTCGGCGAAGGTCTTCGGCGGCGTGGGGTCCTTCTGGATGCGGGCGAGGAGTTCCTCGGCTTCCTTGGAGGCGGCGGACTCCGGCGCGATGTTGCGGCACGCGTTGGCCATCAGCTTGGCGGCTTCCGGATTGTTGCGGTCGAAGAAGTAGAACTTGGCGAGGTTCAGGCGGGCGCGGGCGGCGCGGTCGCGCAGCAAGGCGATCTGCTCGACGGCCTGCTTCGCGCGCGGATCGTTGGGGAACTGGTCGGCCAGCGTGCGCCAGTGATCGGCGGCTTCGATGGTGGTGGCCTGGTCCCAGGCCGGTCCGAGCGATTCCTTCGCGCGCATCGTGGCGAGCATCTCGAGCGCCTCGGCGGCGAACTTGGAGGTCGGGTAGTCGCTGACGAGGCGTTCGAGCGCCTCGAGCGTGCGGGCGGTGCTGCCGCGTTCCTGGCCGAGGCGGGCGGTGCGGATGAGGCATTCGTCGGCGTAGGGTCCGTTCGGCGCGAGCCGGAGGGTCTTCTGCCAGAGGGTGATGGCGCCTTCGGGGTCGCTGAACCACGGGAACCAGCCGCCGAGCTTGCGGCGCTCGCCGGCGGCGAGGCGGTTCGCGATCTCGAACTGCAGCTTCACGGCCTCGCCGAAACCGGCGAAGCTCGAGTGGCGCCCGTAGAGTTCGTCGATCAGCTCGGTGGCGCTTTCGAACTCATGACGCTCCGCATGCAGGCGGGCGCGTTCGAGGAGGGCGACGGCCTCGGCTTCGGCGCCGGCGTTGGCTTCGCCGATCACGGACCACTCCTTGAGGGCCGCGCCCAGGTCGCCGTTCTCGGCGGTGCGGGCGGCGTGGTTCATCGCGAGCAGCACGATCGGCAGACGGGAGGCCGGCGTCACGTCGTTGGTCGTGCCGGGCTTGACGCGCCACGATCCTTCGAAGCGGACGTATTCCGCGTGGGCGATGGGGCCGAGCAGGAGCGCGACGGCGAGGAGGGATTTAGCGGGTAGGTTCATGCCAGCGGAGAAGGGTCGCGCCCCAGGTGAGACCGGCGCCGAAGGCGACGATGAGGACCAGGTCGCCGTGCTTGAGCTTGCCGTCTTGCCAGGCTTCTTCGAGCGCGAGGGGGATCGAGGCCGCGGAGGTGTTGCCGTAGCGCTCGAGGTTGGAGGGGAAGCGGTCCATGCCCACGTTGAGCTGGCTCGCGACGGCCTCGAGGATGCGGATGTTGGCCTGGTGCGGGATGAACCACGCGACCTGGTCCGACTTCACGTCGCACTTGGCGAGGACGCGTTCGCAGGACTCGGCCATCACGCGCACGGCGTGGCGGAAGACTTCCTTGCCGTTCATCCGGAGGAAATGCTTGCCGTCGCGCAGCGAGTCGGCGGTCGCGGGGGCGGCGGAGCCGCCGCCGGCGCAATGGAGGAGCTCGGCGTTGTTACCGTCGGCGCCGAGCAGGTTGCCCAGCAGCCCGACGTTCTTCTCGGTGGTGGTCTCGAGCAGGGCGGCGCCGGCGCCGTCGCCGAAGAGCACGCAGGTCGTGCGGTCGGACCAGTCCACGACGCTGGAAAGTTTCTCGGCGCCGACCACCAGGGCGCGGCGATAGGCGCCCGAGCGCATCATGTCCTTGGCGACCTGGAGGGCGTAGACGAAGCCGGAGCAGGCCGCGGAGACGTCGAAGCAGGGGATGTCGCGGCGGAGGCCGAGCTTGGCCTGCAGGAGGCAGGCGGTGGAGGGGAAAGGGACGTCCGGCGTCATCGTGGCGACGATGAGCAGGTCGACGTCGGCCGGGGTCAGGCCGGCGCGTTCGATGGCCTTGGCGGCGGCCTTGGCCCCCATGTCCGAGGGGTTCTCGCCGGGGCCGGCGATGCGGCGTTCGGCGATGCCGGAGCGGGTCTTGATCCACTCGTCGGAGGTGTCCACCATCTTGGACAGTTCGGCATTGGTGAGCGTGCGTTCCGGGGTATGGACCCCGATGGCCCGAATGAAGACTGAAAGCTCAGCGCTGCTCATCGATGCGTGAGAAAAGACCCCTTGGGCGGGGAAGGGAACACTAAAACCTCAGGCTTCTTCCGGCGTGGAGGAAATCACCGCATTCGCCTCGGCCAGCGAGGTCAGCATGCGGTGGCCGGCGCCGTGGCCGAGGGCTTCCAAGCCCAGGCGGATGGCGCTGGCGATGCCTTGCCGATTGCTGGAGCCGTGGGCCTTCATGACCAGTCCGGTGAGTCCGAGCAGCGGGGCTCCGCCGTAGCGTTCGGGCTTCAGCTTGCCCTTGAGGTCGCGCAGGAGCGGGAACATCGCGATGCCGCCGGCCAGGTAGACCGGATTGCTCTTCACCTTGCTGCCGACCATGTCGCGTACCATGTACACGAGGCCTTCGAGGGTCTTGAGGATGACGTTGCCGGTGAAGCCGTCGGTCACGACGACGTCGCAGGCGTCACCGAACACGTCGAAGCCTTCGACGGGGCCGACATAATTGATGCGATCGCCCATGGCCTTGAGCAGGGCGTGCGTGCGGTTGATGCGCGGGCCGCCTTTGCCTTCTTCGGTGCCGACGGTCAGGAGGCCGACGCGCGGGCTGGCGATGCCGAGGGCGCTCTGGGCGTAGATGGAGCCGAGGACGGCGTTATGCACCAGCTGGGCGGGCGTGGCCTCGGGGTTGGCGCCCACGTCCAGCATGATGAAATGGCCTTCGCGACGAGGCATGATGGCCGCGAGGGCGGGGCGTTCGGCGCCTTCCATCGGGCGGACCTTGATGGTGCCGGCGGCGACAAGGGCCTTGGTGTTGCCGGTCGAGACGACGGCTTCGACCTCGCCGGCCTTGAGCATCTCGAGGGCGATCACCATCGAGGAGTCGCGCTTGGACTTCAGGACGGCCATCGGGGCGTCGTCCGGGGCGACGATGCTGGCGGCGTTGCGGTAGACGACGCGGGCGTTCTTCAGCGCGCGATGCTCGCTCGCGAGCATGCGGAGATTGTCCTCATGGCCGACGAGCACCAGGGTGTCGTCCGGACCGATGATGCCTTCCTTGAAGGCGAGGGCGGCGGCGGCCACGGCTTCCGAAGGGCCCATGTCACCGCCCATGCAATCAAGGGCGATACGGTGGCCTTTCTTCGGGGTGGCTTCGCTCATGCGATCGGGCTGAGCCCGGGGTGGAGCTTAGGCTCCGGTGTCCAGCACCTGGCGACCGCGGTACTTGCCCGTGGTGGGGTCGACGCGGTGGGAGCGACGAAGAGCGCCGGATTCGGCGTCTTTGACGAGTTTCGGGGCGCGGAACTGGTTGGCGCCACGACGGAGTCGGCTGCGGCGTTTGGACTGTTTACGTTTCGGATTGGCCATGGTTCTACGCTTGGATGAGGGTCGGTTCTACCCCTCCCGCCCCCTCGGTCAAGCCCCCTTTCCATTCCCTTGCGATTGTGGGCAGGTTTGTTTGGCTGGCGGGATGCCCGGCCATCCCGCCCTTTTCCTCGACCGCGACGGCAACTTGATCCGCGACCACCACCATACCTGCCGGGAGGAGCAGATTGAGCTGATTCCGGGGGTGAAGCCCGCCCTGGAGGCCTGCCTGCGCGCCGGGTACCGCCTCTTCGTGCTGACCAACCAGAGCGGCATCAACCGCGGCATCTTCACCTGGGCGCAGTATGAGGCCTGCAATCGCCGCATGCTCGAGCTGCTCGCGCTGCCCGCTCCCGGCATCCTGGAGATCAAGGCCGCGCCGGAGCGCCCCGACGAACCTTCGCTCTATCGCAAGCCGAGTCCGCGCTTCATCCTGGAGAAGATCGCCGAGCATGGCCTCGACCCTGCTCGCTGCTGGATGACGGGCGATCGCGTCACGGATTGGGAGGCGGGACTCAACGCCGGCATCCGCTCCTGCGCGATGCGCAGCGGCGCCGCGAAGCCGGAGGAGCTTTTGCAGGCCGCCAGCAGGGGTTTCGCGGTGCACGATGATTTCCCGGCCTTCGTGCGCGCCGAGCTCAGGCTGGCATTCTAGCCCAACAAAAAGGACGAACCGGGTGGTTCGTCCTTTGATCGCCTGAGCGAGCGGATTAGGCCTTCGGCTTTTCCTTCTCGCAGGGGCACTTGCCGTCCTTCTTCTCTTCGTCGCCGGCGGCGGCCTTGGGCTTTTCCTTTTCGCAAGGGCACTTGCCGTCGTCCTTCTTCGGTTCTTCGGCGACGATGGCCTTCGGCTTTTCCTTTTCGCAGGGACAGTTGGGGCACTTGCCGTCACCTTTCTTTTCTTCGGCGCTGACGAAAGCGGCGGAGAGGGCGAGGATGCCGACGGTGAGAGTGAGGAGCTTGAGGAACTTGGAGTTCATGGTGGAACGATATGGTCTCCGTTCTCTGGCCTAAGTCAATCGGCGGGAGGCTTTCGGCCGCAGGGATCCACCCTAGCGGTCCAAGCCTTCGTTAAGGGAGGTCAGGTCTGGGCTGATTTTGAGTAAACCGCTGCCAGGCAACCACTTGCTCCCACTATTCGTCTGATAAACCCTCTGTTTTTTGACGCAAGCGAGGTCTTTGACCGCCGGAAGACGGGCCATTTCTTCTGCTTTGGCCGGGTTTTTCTCGATCGGGCAGTCCGTCGCGTCTTCTTGAATCCACAGCACGGCGTCCGGGTTCGCCGTCGCGAGGAGTTCCCAGTCGAACTTGAGCCACGCCCCTTGGCGCAGGGCTGACTTGAAACCGGCGGACGCCAGCGGCCCGGTGAGATAACTTTCCGGGCCCGCCATGACTCCGCCCCACACGACGATGAGGGTCTTGGGCTTCTCTGCCCGGTGATTGGTCAGTCCGCGTTCCAGGTTCGCGGCTTCGTCCGTCCGTCCGGTCGCCTCGCCCAGGAGCCGGATATCCCGGACCACGGAGTCGCGTGCTTCCGGATGCAGCACGACCGTGCGTAGACCGGCCTTCGCGCATTTCTCCGCCCAGAGCGGATTCGCCATGCGCGGCAGGATCACGAGGTCGGGCTTCGTTCGGAGGAGCCGTTCGAGGTCGGGCAGAAAGACGTCGGCGTCGCGCGCGGCGGGATGCGCTTTCGGCAACGGGCACCACCGCGTGGCCATCACGATCTCGGCGGAGCAGCCCAGGTCGAGGAGCGTCTGCGTCGCGCCAGGACTATAGCTGGCGATGCGATGCCCGCCGGCGTTCAGCGCCAGGCAGGTCATGAGCCAGAGCAGCAAGACGCGCATCAGGCCGAGAGCACACGGGCGAGGCGCATCGCCGCATCGAAGCTGCCGCGGTCCGCCTTGCCTTGGCCGGCGATCTCGTAAGCGGTGCCGTGATCGGGACTCGTGCGGACATGCCTGAGCCCGAGGCTGAGGTTGGCCGAGGTCGAGAAGTCGACGGCCTTCAGCGGCGCAAGGCCTTGGTCGTGATAGATGGCGGCGACGGCGTCGAACTCTCCCTGCAGATGGCGGTGGAAGACCGTGTCGCCCGGCAGCGGGCCGCTGACGTCATGGCCTTCGGCGCGCAGGGCTTCGACGGCCGGACGGATGACGACGGCGTCTTCCTTGCCGAGCAGCCCGCCCTCGCCGGCATGCGGATTCAGGCCGCAGACGGCGATGCGCGGCCGGCGGTCGCCGAGCTTCGCGCGGAGCGAGACGAGCGCGAGGACGGTGCGACGGATATCCGCGGCGGTGAGCGCGCGGGAGACTTCGGCGAGAGGGATGTGCCAGGTGACGAGACCGACGGTCATCTTGCCGCCGGCGAAGGCCATCACGGGTTCGCCGTTCCAGCGCGAGGCGAAGAATTCCGTCTGGCCGGGGAATGCGTAGCCCACGCCCGCGAGGCCTTTCTTGTTCACCGGCCCGGTGACGACCGCGGAGAATCTGCCGCCGGTCGCGCCGCGCGCGGCCATCTCCATCGCTTCGATCGCGATGAGCTGGCCGGCGTCATCGGGCTTGCCCGGACGCGTGATGAAATCCTTGGGCCCGACGGCGACGCCCTGGCCGAGCTGCGCGATCCAGTCCGCCGGGCCGATGGGCACGACGTGCGCGGCCTGTGCCGGGTGGGCCTTCAGCCAGCTCGCGAGGAGCTCCGGGCCGACGCCGGCCGGATCCCCGCAGGTGACGGCGATGGGCGGCGTGCTCATTCGGGCGAGACGAAGCGGCCGCGTTTGCCGCCGAGGAAGAAGTTGAGGAAGTCGCGTGCTTCCGGCGTCTGGTAGCCGCCTTCGGCGAGGGCCTTCTGCGCGAGCGTCGCGCAGGCGCCGTGGGTGGCGTAGACGGCGTGGTAGGCGCGCTTGATCTCCGCGACGGCCGGCGCCGGCACGGCGCGACGGCGCAGGCCGATGAGATTGAGCCCGGCGATCAGGTTGCGGCCATGGGCCAGCGCGTTCGGCGGGACGTCCTCGGTGATGACCGCGTTGCCGGAGACGAGCGCGCCGCCGCCGATGCGGCAGAACTGATGGACCGCGACGCCGCCGCTGACGAAGGCCTTGTCGCCGACATGGACATGGCCCCCGAGCATGCAGCCGTTGGCGAGGATGACATGATCGCCGAGCACGCAGTCATGGGCGACGTGGCTGCCGGCCATCAGGAGGCCGTCCGTGCCGATGACGGTGCGTTCGCCCGCCTTGGTGGCGCGGTGGATGGTGACGTGTTCGCGGATGACGGTGCGGTCGCCGACCCGCGTGCCGGACTCGGTGGCGGGATCGAAGGAGAGGTCCTGCGGGTCGCCGCCGACGACCGCGAAATGGTCGACGCGCACGCCGGTGCCGAGTTCGGCGCGGGCCTTCACGATCGCGTGCGCCGCGATCCGGCAGCCGGCGCCGAGCATCGCGCCGGCTTCGACGATCGCGAAGGGGCCGACCTCGACGTCGGGGGCGAGGCGGGCGGAGGGATGGACCTGGGCGGAAGGGTGGATCACTTCGGAGGGGTGGCGCTGCCGAACAATTCGAGCTGGGCGGCTTTGACCATATCGTAGACGCGGAGCAGGCGGAGCAACTGCAACGTGTCGGATTTCGCGTAGCTCTGGTTCGATTCGACCGCCTGGACGAGGTTCTCGAGGATCGTCCGGAAGGTCAGGACATGGTCGACGCCGCTTTCGCGGAGCAAGGTGATGCTTTCGGAGCGCTGCGGCTCGGTGGCCGGGATGCCCGGGAGCACGAGGATCTTGGCGAGCGGCTGGCCTTCGGTCGGCGAGAGGTCGGCGAAGGCCTCCTTGGCGGCTTCGACGGCTTCCTTGCGGACGAACTCGAGCAGGTCGCCCTTCTTGATCATCGTGGGCGTGATGGCCTTCGTGGTATGCCAGGCCTTCACGGCGACCACCGCGGCGCCGATCTTCGGCAGGTCGGAGCTGAAAAGCTGGAAGGGGGCCTCGGCTCCGCGAAGCGGCGACGGGTTGATGACCAGCAGGTCGCCTTCCTCATCGGCGCGTTTCCTGCGGGATTGGACGGCGTACTTGCGCGACTGGCGCACGAAGAAACCGTTCATCTCGAAATACTCGCGGACCAGACTGTCGTCGAAACCCGCCATTGGCCGACAGGATGCGGCCGAGGGGGCGGTCTGGTCAACCCACGATAACCAGCCTAGAGCGCGAAGCCGGCCGGGGCGATCGCCACGGTGAACTCGCCTTTCAGCGAGCCGGCCTTGAGCGCGGGCACGAGTTCCGCGAGCGGCGCGGTGCGGATCGTCTCGTGCAGCTTGGTCAGTTCGCGGCCGACGCAGACGACGCGTCCGGGTCCGAGGATCTCCAGCATCTCGTCCAGGAAGTCGCTGATCCGATGGCAGGATTCGTGCAGCACCACGGTCTCGTCGGCCTCCTTGAGCCCTTCGAGGAAGCGGCGACGGGCCGCGGATTTAGGGGCGAGGAAACCGACGAAGCGGAAGGCGTTGGTCGGGAGTCCGGAGGCCGAGAGCAGGGCCACGATCGCGCAGGGGCCGGGCAGGGGCGTGACGGTCAGGCCGCGGCGGCGGCATTCGCGGGTGACGCGGAAACCGGGGTCGCTGATGCCGGGCGTGCCGGCGTCGGTGATCAGGGCGATCTTCGCTCCGCCGGCGACCTTGTCGGCGATCAGGACGGCGGCGTCCTTCTCGTTGTGCTCATGATAAGCGAGCATCGGCTTGGAGATCGCGAGGTGGCGCAGCAGGCCGCCCGTCACGCGGGTGTCTTCGCAGGCGACCAGGTCGCACTCCGCGATGGCCTCGCGGGCGCGCGCGGTGATGTCGCCGAGGTTGCCTAAAGGCGTCGCAACGACCCAGAGCCGACCGGCCGGTCCCTGCGGACGGCCGGCGGCACCTGCGTCGGCGGGAGGCATCAGCGGCGGTAGCCGGAACCCGGCGTCGACACGCCCGGGATGCCGCCTTGCCAGCCGGTGGGCTGGGACTGAGGCAGCATGGAGTCAGCCGGCTTCTCGACGGTCTCGCAGCCCGCCAGGCCGAGCAGGCAGGCGAGTAGGGAGAGGGCGATGAGCGTGCGGCCGGACATCAGTTGACGGCGATCTTGGTGGAAGGAGCGAGCGTCACCGAGGCGGCCTTGGAGATGGCGCGGAGGTCGAGTTCCTTCTCAGGCTGAAGCTGGCCGAAGGAGAGGGCGCCCTTCACGGCGGAGATCTGGACCTTGCCGACCTTCTTGCCGTCGACCTTCACTTCGAAGATGTCCTTGGCCTTGATGCCGTTGGCTTCGCCGACCGAGAAGGCGAGGATGCCGGAGTCGGAGTCGAGCGCGAGGACGTTGGTCTGGATGTTCTCGACCGGGGCGTCGACGGCGACGGCCGGGGCGGCGGCATCACCAGGCTTGGCCGGTTCGCCGAGCGGGTCGCTGGCGAAGCCGAAGGGGGCGGGATTGTTGTCCATCGCGCGGGAGACCTTGGCGTGGAGGGCGCGGTACTTGCCGCTGATGAGCTCGGCCTTCTGCTCGGCGTTGGTGGCCTTGGTCTCGCTTTCGGCGAGCTGTTCCTTGGTGAACATGGCGGCGGCCTTCTCGGTGGCCTTCACGAGTTCTTCCTTGGCGCTGGCGAGGGCGGCTTCGGCGCCGTCCTTCTTGCTGTTGGCGTCGGTCAGCTGGGCGGCGAGTTCGTCGCGCTTGCGGGTGAGCTCGGCGCGTTCGCCTTCGAGGGTGGTGTTGGCGGCGGTGAGGCCTTCGATCTTGGTCTTCTTGTCGGCGACGTCGGCGATCAGGTCCTTCTTGGCGAGTTCGAGGTCGGCGATGGCCTTGCGCTTGTCGTTAAGCAGGGTGCCGACGGTGGAGAGCGAAGCCAGGCGGGCTTCGTAGTCCTTGCCGCCCTTGACTTCGGCGTCGGTCACAGACCAGGCGGTCTTGGTGAGGGCGAGCTCCATCTTGCCTTTCAGGAGGAAGGCGAAGACGCAGGCGGCCACGACGGCGACGCCGGTCAGGATGCGAAGGAAGGTGTTGAGCTTCTTGTTCATGGGGTAGGGTAAATGGGGGGTTAAGAATGGCTGAAGAGGGTCTTCCCGGGATCAGGAGATTCCTGACGGGAAATCGCACCGGGGTTGGACGAAACGTGCAGAAGGACTTTAAACACCAATTCTTCCTGCCCCTCAAGTGCAATTTCCTCGCAAACCTGCGTGGCGGACAGCCATTTGCCCTTCGCCTTGGCCAAGGCGCCGATGGCCGCGGCCCGGACTTTGAGGGTCTCGGAGGCCGCCTTCTTGCCGGCCTCGACGCCGGGCTGGTGGTAGGCGTTGATGCCGAGGAGGTTGGCGTACAGGCCGACAGCCCGCTCGAACAGCGCGATGAGCATGCCCACGGAACGGGCGTCCACCTGCTGGATGGTAATCGTAATATTAGCCCGGCCGCTGCCGGAAAGGGCCTCGCGCGTGCCGAGCAGGAAGGCCTGGAGGTAGTCGCCCGAGGTCACGCCGGGTTCGACTTCCAACGACGCGCCTTCGCGATCCTTGAGGACCTCGATGAAGACGGCGAAAAAGTTATTCACACCGTCGCGGAGCTGCTGCACATAGGCGTGCTGGTCGGTCGAACCCTTGTTGCCGTAGACGGTCAGGCCTTGGAGGACCTTGCGGCCTTGGAGGTCGAGCTCCTTGCCGAGCGACTCCATGACGAGCTGCTGCAGGTAGCGCGAGAAGAGCAGGAGGCGGTCCTTGTACGGCAGCACGACCATGGCCTTGGTGCCGCGGCCTTCGGTGAGATGGTACCAGGCCAGCGCCAGCGCGGCGGCGGGATTCTTCTGCGCGTCGGGCACGCGCGTGAGCACGTCCATCGCGCGGGCGCCGTCGAGGAGGCCGCGGATGTCGATGCCTTGCAACGCCGCGGGGAGGAGGCCGACCGGGCCGATCTCGCTCGTGCGGCCGCCGACCCAGTCCCACATCGGGAAGCGGGCGAGCCACTGCTCGGCGACGGCGACCTTGTCGAGTTGGCTGCCTTCGCCGGTGACGGCGACGGCGTGGGCGGCGAAGGCGAGGCCGGCCTGCTTCCAGCGGAGCGCGGCTTCGAGCTGCCCGTTGCGCGGCTCCGGCGTGCTGCCGGACTTCGACGTCACGATCGCAAGCGTGGTGCCGAGGCGCGCGCCCAGCGTGTCGAAGACGCGGTCGATGCCGTCGGGATCGGTGTTGTCGATGAAATGGACGCGGAGCTTGTCGGCCTTGCCGCCGAGCGCGTCGGCGACGAACTGCGGACCGAGCGCCGAGCCGCCGATGCCGATGCACAGGAGGTCGGTGAACTGGCCGGCGGAGCCTTTGACCTGGCCGGCGTGGACCTGGGCGGCGAAGCCGGCGATGGCGTCGACGGCGGCCTTCACTTCGGCGGCGATCTTCGCGTCGGGCGCGAGCTCGGGGGCGCGCAGCCAATAGTGGCCGACCATGCGCTTCTCGTCCGGATTCGCGACGGCGCCTTTTTCGAGCGCGTTCATGTCGGCGAAAGCCTGGGCGATGGCCGGGGCCATCTTCTCGGCGAAACCGGCGGGCGCCGGCGCGCGGCTGAAGTCGAGCGAGATGCCGAGTTCGGGGAAGTTCTGGAGCTGCTTCCGGAAGAGGTCGAAGGAGGTGGCCACGGTAGGACAGTCTTCCCCGCCGCGAGCCCGCTTGGCAACAAAAAGGGCGGTCCGCCGCGGCGTCCGCCCTTTCATTTCACGTCAGGTAAAGACCTCAGTCGCCGTCGGTGATGGCGCCGTCGGAGGCCGAGGACACGAGCTTGGCGTATTTGGCCAGGGTGCCGCGCTTCTCCTTGCAGGGGGAGGCCTTCCAGGACTTCAGGCGGGTGGCGATCTCCGCGGCCGGCACGTCCAGGTTGATCTCGTTCTTCTGCGCGTCGATGGTGATGGTGTCGCCGTTCCGCACGACCGCGAGCACGCCGCCGACGGCGGCCTCGGGGGTGATGTGGCCGACCACGAAACCGTGGGAGCCGCCGGAGAAACGTCCGTCGGTGATGAGCGCGACGGTCTTGCCGAGGCCCTTGCCCATGACGGCGCTGGTGGGTCCGAGCATCTCGCGCATGCCGGGGCCGCCCTTGGGGCCTTCGTTGCGGATGACGATGACGTGGCCGTCCTTGACCTCGCCGTCGAGGATGCCGCGGAGCGAGGCTTCCTCGGATTCGTAGACGATGGCCTTGCCGGTGAAGGCGTTGCCTTCCTTGCCGGAGATCTTGGCCACGGAGCCTTCGGGGGCGAGGTTGCCGCGCAGGATGCGCAGGTGGCTGTCGGCCTTGATCGGGTTGGAGAAGGGACGGACGACGTCCTGGTCGGCGGCGTAGCTGCCGACGTTCGCGAGGTTCTCGGCGACGGTCTTGCCGGTGACGGTCAGGCAGTGTCCGTGCAGGAGGCCCTTATCGAGGAGCATCTTGAGCAGCGGCTGGAGGCCGCCGATGCGGACGAAGTGCGCCATGTTGTACTTGCCGCTCGGCTTGAGGTCGGCGAGCACCGGCACGCGGCGGCCGACGCGCTCGAAGTCCTCGAGGGTGAGCTTGATGCCCGCGGAATGGGCCATCGCGATGAGGTGGAGCACGGCGTTCGTCGAACCGCCGAGGGCGATGACGACCGTGATGGCGTTCTCGAAGGCGTCCTTGGAGAGGATGTCCGACGGACGGATGTTCTTCTTGATCAGTTCGAGCACGGCCTTGCCGGCGCGTTCGCAGTCCTCGAGCTTGGCCTTGGAGTTGGCGAGCTGCGCCGAGCTGTCCGGCAGGCTGAGGCCGAGCGCTTCGATGGCGGAGGCCATGGTGTTGGCGGTGTACATGCCGCCGCAGGAGCCTTCGCCGGGAATCGAGCACACCTCGATCTCCTTGAGCTCGCCCTCGCCGATCTGCTTGCCGGCGTGCTTGCCGACGGCTTCGAAGACGGTGACGATGTCGGCCGACTGGCCGCGATGCAGTCCGGGGACGATGGTGCCGCCGTACACGAAGACGGAGGGGCGGTTGAGTCGCGCCATGGCGATGGCGCACCCGGGCATGTTCTTGTCGCAGCCGCCGATGGTGACGAGGCCGTCGAAGCCTTCGGCGCCGGTCACGGCTTCGATGGAGTCGGCGATGATCTCGCGGGATACCAGCGAGTAGCGCATGCCGGGGGTGCCCATCGAGATGCCGTCCGAGACGGTGATGGTGCAGAAGATGACCGACTTGCCGCCGGCCGCGTCGGCGCCCTTGACCGCTTCGTCCGCGAGGCGGTTGATGTGCATGTTGCAGGGGGTCACCATCGACCAGGTCGAGGCGACGCCCACGACGGGCTTGCCGAAGTCGGCGTCGGTGAAGCCCACGGCCCGGAGCATGGCTCGGCTGGGGGCGCGGTCGGGGCCGTCGACGACGATGGCGGAGTGTTGGCGGCAGTGGTTGGCGTCGGTCATGATGGGTGTGAAAAGTCTGCGGTTGTCAGTCGGTGGGCGCCCCCTAATAAGAGGGCAGGGAGCGGACACTGAACCGCCCCATCGCTCCCGACAATCCGATTTAAGCCTCCTCGTCCCGTGGAATTCAATCTCAAGAAAATCATCAAGGCCCTCCTGTTCTCGACCTCCGAGGCGGTGTCCATCAAGGACATCCAGAAGGTCGTGCAGCGTTACCACGCCCAGGCGGCCGCCGAGCGCCAGCCTGACCTCCTCGAGGCCGCCGGCGAACCCACGCTCACGCCCGCGACGCCTCCGGTCCAGGAAGTGATCCAGGATATCATCGACCAGGTCCCGACCCTCCTCACGGCCACCCAGATCCGCGAGGCGGTCGACGCCCTCGAGGCCGAGATGCGCGACGCCAACGACGCCTGCCGGATCCTGCAGGGGCCCGAAGGCTTCCGTCTGGTGATCTCGCCGGCCTACGCCGACTGGGTCCGTCTCCTTCGCGGCGAGCCTCGCCCGCAGCGCCTGAGCCCGGCCTCCCTCGAGACGCTCTCGATCGTCGCCTATCGCCAGCCGGTCACCCGTTCGGAGATGGAAGCCATCCGCGGCGTCTCCGTCGACAGCGCGCTGAACCGCCTCCTCGAGCTCGAGCTCGTCGCCGTCACCGGCCGCGCCGATCTCCCCGGCCGCCCGATCCAGTACGGCACGACCGACAAGTTCCTCGACTTCACCGGCCTGCGTTCGCTCGGCGAGCTGCCGGCTTCCGACGTCCTTTCTCCCGCCCAGATCTCCGAGTGGATCACCCGCGCGACCACCCCGGTCGAGGTCGGCGACTCCGAGGTCGGCCTGCCGCTGGAAGACCAGTCCTCCGCCGCGATCGCGACGGAGACCCCGCCCGAAGACGAGAAGCCCGCCGAATGAGCCTCGAAGAGCACCGCCGCGAGGTCGACCGCATCGACCGCGAGATCCTCAAGCTGCTCGGCGAGCGCTTGCAGGTGGCCCGTGCCATCGGCGAGGCGAAGCTGAAGTCCGGCGCGCCGGTCTACGCCCCGCAGCGCGAAGAACAGCTCCTCCGTTCCATCACCGAGGCCGCTCCGGCGATCCCCGCCTCCGGCCTGCGCGCGGTCTACCGCGAGATCATCTCCCTCTCCATCGGCGCCCAGATGGCCAAGCCGGTCGCCTACCTCGGACCGGAAGGCTCCTTCACCCAGCAGGCCCAGATCCGCGCCTTCGGCACGAGCGTGCCCTCGCTCCCGCTCCGCGCCATCGGCGACATCTTCGCCGCGGTCGAATCCGGCGAAGCCTCCTACGGCGTCGTGCCGGTCGAGAACTCGACCGAAGGCGTCGTCAGCCACTCGCTCGACCTGCTCGCCGAATCCGAGCTCAAGGTCGTGGCCCAGGTCACGCTCTCCGTCGAGCAGTGCCTCGTCGGCCAAGGCCCGCTCGACCAGGTGAAGAAGGTCCTCTCGAAGGACATCGCCCTCGCGCAGTGCCGCGGCTGGCTCTCGCGCCACGTCCCGGGCGCCGCGCTCGTCGAGACCGACAGCACCGCCGCCGCCGTCGAGATCATCGCCCGCGAACCGCAAGGTCAGGCCGCCGTCGCTTCCGCCACCGCCGCCGAATCGCGCGGCGTGCCCATCCTCGCCCGCGGCATCCAGGATCGCCGCGACAACGCCACGCGCTTCTTCGTCATCGCCAAGGCCGCCAACGCCGTCGGCGCCAAGGACGAGGTCACGAGCGTGGTGCTCACGCTGAAGCATGAGCCGGGCGCGCTCCAGGGCGCGCTGGCCGCGTTCTCCGACCGCGGCATCAACCTGATCCGCATCGAGTCCCGCCCGAGCCACCGCCGCGCCTGGGAATACCTTTTCTTCATCGATTTCCCGGGCCACTGGGACACCGCGGCCGTGCAGGCCGCCGTCACCGAACTCAAGGGTCGCTGCGAAGTGGTGAAGTGGCTGGGCAGCTATCCGCAATCCGCCGGATGAGCCGTCGCGCCCTCGGAGGCGTGATGCTGGCCGTCCTCGGCGTGGCCGTGCTTTGGTCGGCCTACTCTTGGTGGCGCGCCTGGTCCGCTCCGCTCATCCCCGTGGTCTTCCGCCCCGCCTTCTCGGTCGAAGGGATCTCTTCCGGCACGCCCGTGCGCGTGCAGGGCGTCACGGTGGGACAGGTGAGTTCCATCGGCCTCGACGCCGACGCGGAAGGCCGGCTTCGTCCGGTGGTCCGCCTCAGCCTCGACCCGGAGACGTTGGAAGACCGCGGCTTCGCCGATCGGCTGCGCGGCGACCGCCTGCGCGCCGAGGTCGTCAAGGGCCTCCGCGCCCGGCTCGTCGCGGTGAGCCCGGCGTCCGGCATGCTGCAGGTCGAGCTCATCTGGGACGCCTCCGTTCCGCTCCCGGCGGAGCGACTGGCCGCCGACGAGATCCCGCCGCTCAGCGGCAATCTCCAGAGCCGGATCGCCGGTTTCGTCCAGCAGCTCGAAGACCTCGCCGCGAAAGACCTGGTCGGCCTCGCCGCGGAACTCGAGCGCGACCTGGACGGCTTCCACGAGGCGACCGACCCCGAGCGCGCCGCCCGCTTCTCGGCGATGATCGTCCGGCGCACGGGCGCGGTCCTCGCCGCGACCGGCGACGGCAAACTGGACGCGCAGAGCGCGCGCCTGATCGCCGCCTGCGCCCGCCTGCGCGAGACGGTCGGGCAGGCCGACCGCCAGCTGGACGACGAGACGCTGGCGCTCCTGCAGGTGCGGCTCGCCGACGCCGGTGCGGCGCTGGCCGCCTTTTCCGCCTCCCTCGAAGGTTCGCAGACCCGTTTGAACGCGGCCTCGGCGGAATTCTCCGAACTCTTCCGCGCGGTCTCCGCGGCGGCCCGGACGTGGTCCAAGAAGGCCGCCGGACTGACCACGGAGCCCCGCCCTCGCTGAGGGAACAGGCTTGCGGCGGACCCCCGGAGCGGGGATAGGTGTGGACTCTTACCCAGCCATGGCCGACCCGACCGACAAGATGGAATCCATCATCAACCTGTGCAAACGCCGCGGGTTCGTCTTCCCTTCCTCCGACATCTACGGCGGCTTCAACGGCTTCTTTGATTACGGCCCCCTCGGCGTCGAGCTGAAGAACAACATCAAGCAGGCCTGGTGGCAGGACTTCGTCCACCGCCGCGACGACATCGTCGGCCTCGATTCCTCGATCATCCACCACCCGACGACCTGGAAGGCCTCGGGACATATCGACAACTTCACCGACCCGCTCGTCGACTGCAAGGAGTCGAAGATGCGTTACCGCGCCGACCAGCTCTTCTTCGCCCCGGTGCGCGTCGCCGGCGAGACCATCGGCTACGTCTCCGTCCTCGAGGACGACGGCATGCAGGCCAAGGCCGAGGAGATGGCCAACGACCTGAAGCGCAAGCTCGCCAAGCAGGGCGCGCTCGATCCGGTCGTGCTCAAGGATTACACCGAGGCCAAGCCGGAAGAGCACGCGCTCGTCCCTTCGCCCGCCACGGGCAAGCCGGGTTCGCTCACGCCGCCCCGCTCGTTCAACATGATGTTCCAGACTTACGTCGGAGCCATGCAGGACGCCTCCGCCACCGCCTACCTCCGACCGGAGACCGCGCAGGGCATCTTCATCAACTTCAAGAACGTCGTCGACACGGGTCGCGTGAAGCTGCCCTTCGGCATCGCCCAGATCGGCAAGGCGTTCCGCAACGAGATCAACCCGCGCAACTTCATCTTCCGCTCCCGCGAGTTCGAGCAGATGGAGATCGAGTACTTCATCTCGCCCTCGTCCGACTGGGCCACGGCCCACAAGGATTGGATCGAAGGCTGCCTGGCCTGGTTCGAATCCATCGGCATCCCCCGCGCCAAGCTCTCCCTCTACCCGCACCCGACCGAGAAGCTCGCCCACTATTCGAAGGGTACGACGGACATCATGTTCGAGTTCCCCTTCGGCGTGCAGGAGCTCCAGGGCGTCGCCGCCCGCGGCGATTTCGACCTGACCCAGCACAGCAACGTGTCGGGCCAGAAGCTCGACTGGTTCGACGAGGCCGCCAAGGCCCGCTACATCCCGCACGTCATCGAGCCGTCCGTCGGCGTCGACCGCGTGTTCCTCGCGCTCCTGACCACGGCCTACCATGAGGACGAGGTCGAAGGCGAGAAGCGCGTCGTGCTCCGCCTGCCGGCCCGCGTCGCCCCGTTCAAGGCCGCGATCTTCCCGCTGGTGAAGAACAAGCCCGAGCTCGTCGAGCGCGCCGAGGCCCTCTACCGCCGCCTGAAGAAGCGTCACAACGTCTTCTACGACGCCGCCGGCGCCATCGGCCGCCGCTACCGTCGCCAGGACGAGATCGGCACGCCTTACGGCATCACGATCGACTTCGACACCATCGAGAAGGGCGCCGGCGTCACGGTCCGCGACCGCGACACGCTGGAGCAGGTGCGCATGACCGAGGACGAGGTCGTCCGCTTCCTCGACGACAAGGTCAACGGCTGACCTTCGCCGGGGCGCCCGCGAGCTCTTCCGCCAGCTTGGCGATGCGTCGCTTCCCGCAGAGGGAGGCGGCGATCGTCAGGTTGCGCAGGCCTTGCGGCAGGTGCGCGAGGTATTCCGGGCGGCCTTTCTTGTGGCCGAGGAAACCGTAGGCGCCGCAGGCCTGCAGGAGGCGCTGCGTGGCGGCGACGTGGAAGAGGTGCGAGAACTCGTCGCTGGAACCCTTCCAGCCGGAGACTTCGCGCGCGTGGTCCTCGATCTCGATGCGCCACAGGTCCATGTCGTTGCGCGTCAGATACGGGTCGAAGGCGAGCGAGGCGAAGTCGTAGAACATGCAGCCGTGGCGCAGGCCCTGGAGGTCGACCAGCCAGGCGGAACCGTCGCGCACCATGATGTTCTGCGACTGGAAGTCGCGATGGATCGTGACGACGGGCTGGCCCATGAGCTCCTTCGCGAGCGAGGCCATCTCGTCGGCGACGGCGCGGTCGGGCTTGCGGCCGCCGAGGGCGTTGTCCTGGAAATACTGGCGCTCCCACTGGTAGAGGTTCGGGCCGAACGCTTCCATGAGCGTGATGCCCGAGCCGGCGAAGGCGTCGACGCCGAGGCGATGGATGCCGGCGACTTGTTCGAGCGCCGAGGCGACGGGCGCCCACGGGAATTCCTTGCCCTGCGCGAGCGACCAGAGGTCGGTGTCGCCGAGGTCTTCGAGCACGAGCACGCCGGCGGCCTTGTCCTCGGCGAGGACCTGGGGGACCTGCACGCCGATCTTGTCGCGGAGCACGCCCGCGATGGCGCCGTAGAGCTGGTTCTCGGGACGGGAGTCGTCGTAGACGCACAGCACGGCGGTCTCGCCGGAAGGCTTGCGCATGCGGTGGAACTTGCGGCCGGAGCCGCCCTTGAGGACTTCGCCGCCGGCGGTGAGCTCGTAGCCGTGGGCCCTGGCGGCGTCCGCGGGGGCGATCGCGCCGCGCACGGGTTTCTCGTGCTCGGCTTTCACGGCCTGATACTCCTCGACGGTGCCGAGGTCGTGCCAGGTCGCGGAGGCGTCGAGGAAGCCTTGGATGCTGCCGGGCTCGGCCTGGAGGCGGCGGAGGAAGTGCTCGACGAGCGATTCGATCGTCGCGGGCACGCTTTGGACGAAGGCCTTGGTGACGACGCAGATACCGGTGTACTGGTAGGTCGGGTCGGCTTTGCCGAGACGGTCGCGCATGTCGGTCACGAAGCCCTCGTCGGTGATGCGGACGTTGCGGTTCGGACCTTGTTCGCGGACGACGAGCGTCGCGGCGCCGCCGTTGGCGCGGTGGTGCGCGAAGGCCGCGGCGATGTCGCAACCGGAGAGGATGTCGCCGTTCCAGATGACGAGATCCTTGTCGTCCTCGCCGAGCAGGCCGGCGATGTTCGCGAGGCCGCCGCCGGTCTCAAGGAGCACGGGCTCGTGCACGAGCTTGACCTCGGCGTCGCCGAAGCGGCCGCCGGGGAAGGCGAGCGTCCACGCGTCCGGGCAGTGGTGCGTGTTGATGATGAACCGGCGGGTGCCGGCGGCATGGAGCTTCTCCATCGCCTGGACGACCATCGGTCGGCCGCCGATCGGCAGCAGGGGCTTCGGGCAGTTTTCGGTGAGCGGACGCAGACGCGTGCCGAGGCCGGCTCCGAGGAGGAAGGCGGTACGAGGGAAATCAGGCATGGGAAGATTGGGTGCAGGCGGGGCAGATGCCGTAGATCTCCATGATATGGGTCAGTTCGGCATAGCCCTTGGTGCGGGCGGCGGCTTCGAGGCGCGAGGTGTCGCAGCCGGGCAGGCGGTCGATCCGGCCGCAACGTCGGCAGATGACGTGGTGATGGTGGTGTCCTGGCGTGACGAGGGCGTAGAGGCTGCGGCCGCGTTCGAGCGGATGACGCTGGACGATGCCGGCGTCGTCCATGGCGCCGAGGCTGCGGTAGACCGTGACGAGGTCCAGCTTGTCGTCGCCGGCCGCCTCATGGATCTGTTCCGCGCTCAACGGGTGCTTGGCCGCCGCGAGGACCTTCAGCATGACCAAGCGAGGGGAAGTGACGCGCATGGCCTTCTCCTTCATGCGGAGGACGGCCGCTTCGATGCGATCGCCGGAGCCCTCCCCGCAGCATCCTTCCTCATGGCGGTGGCCTTGGGACATGGCCCGTAGGTTTGGGGTCGTTTATGACGAGGCAACAACGAATGGCCACTTGCCTCCCGTCCGGGTCTGGCTTGGCTGGATGGGTCCATGTCCGACTGTCCGGCCAACCCGACCTCCGCCCGCGAACTCTGCCCGGTCTCGTTCCGCGACTTCGTGTCCGCCGAACCCTTCAAGCTCGAGCTCGGCGGCGAGCTCCCGTCCCTGACGCTCCGTTACGAGACCTACGGCACGCTGCTGCCCGACAAGTCCAACGCCATCCTGGTCCCGCATGCCCTGAGCGGCGACCACCACGTGGCCGGGCGCTATTCCGCCGAAGACCGCAAGCCGGGCTGGTGGGATTGCTTCGTCGGCCCGGGCAAGGCCATCGATACCGACCGTTTCTTCGTCATCGGCGTGAACTGCATCGGCGGCTGCCGCGGTTCGACCGGCCCGCTCTCGACCGACCCCCGCACCGGCAAGCCCTACGGCGGTTATTTCCCGGAGATCACCTTGGGCGACATCGTCCGCGCCCAGCGCCTGGTGGTCCGTCATCTCGGCATCGCCAAGCTCCATGCCGTCGTCGGCGGTTCGATGGGCGGCATGCAGGCCCTGATCTGGTGCGCCGACTATCCCGCCGAGGTCGGCCGCATCGCCGTGCTCGCCGCCGGCCTCAGCCAGTCGCCGATGGCGATCGCCCTCAACGCGGTCTCCCGCGCCTGCGTGGAGCGCGACCCGCATTTCCGCGGCGGTCATTACGTCCCCGGCGAAGGCCCCGACTCGGGCTTGGCCGTCGGCCGCATGCTCGCGCACATCAGCTACCTTTCCTCGGCCTCGTTCGAGCAGAAGTTCGGCCGGGCCAAGGTGCCGGGCGCCGGCGCCGGCGATGCCGTGCACTGGCAGGTGGAAAGCTACCTCGAGCACCAGGGCAGGTCTTTCGTCCAGCGTTTCGACGCCAACAGCTGGCTGCGCATCACCCGCGCGGTCGACCGTTTCGACATGACCGCGCGCGCCTCCTCCGGCACGCTTTTCACGCAGGATGGTCCGGACGTGCTCGCGATCGGCTTCTCGAGCGACTGGCTCTACCCGACCAGCGAGCTGCGCATGCTCCTCGCCGCGGCCACCGCCGTCGGCGTCAACGCCGCGTACCACGAGGTCGTGACGGACGCCGGGCATGACGGCTTCCTGCTGCCCGACACCGGGCTGGCGGTCCGGCTGCACGCTTTCCTGGGCTGATCAGAGCAGGGGCGAGACGACCTTCGAGACGGCTTCGACCACGCGCCCCGTCAACGTCCGCGTGCGGCGGTACAGATCTTCCGTGAACCGGGTGCATTCGGTCTCCCAGCCCGCGACGAGCGCGCCGACCTCGGCGAGCGCGGCGGGATCGCGCACGACCGCGCCGACCTCGTAGTTCAGGAACAGCGAACGCATGTCGAGGTTGCCTGAGCCGACGACGAGCTGCTCGCCGTCGACGACGACGAGCTTGGCGTGGAGCATGTCGGGCTTGAAGAACAGGATCTCGGCGCCGGCTTCGCGCAAGGTGCGCAGGTACCAGCGGCGCGCGAGGTCGAGCAGGCGATGGTCCGAGCGGCGCGGCACCATGATCTTCACGTGACGGCCCGCGTTCGCGGCGGTGATCAGCAGCCGGAACAACGTGCGGTCCGGGACGAAGTAGGGCGTGACGACGGTGATGGAGCGTTTGCAGTTGGAGAACAACCGTTCGTAGGTCTCCCACAGCGGGTCGCCTTCGGAGTCGGGGCCGGAGGAGACGACCTCGACGCGGGCCTTCCCGACGTGCGGGCAGCGTTCGCGGAGCAGCGGCGCGAGGCTCATCGGCGGCTCATCGGTGGCCTGGCACCAGTCGGCGATGAAGACGCGCTCGATCGCCGACGCGGTCGGGCCCTCGATGAGGAACGAGCAGTCGCGGAAGCGGCGCGGCGACGGCTTGTCGCCCATGTAGCGCAGCCCGAGGTTCTGGCCGCCGATGATGGCGTACGTCCCGTCGAAGACCGCGATCTTGCGGTGGTTACGCCAGTTCGCGGAGCCCTTGCCCTGCATGGGCAGGGCCGGGTTGAAGCGGGCGACCTTGCCGCCGGCGCGGCGGAGCGGACGGCAGAGGCGCAGGGGGATGCCGAAGCTGCCGATGGCGTCGACGAGCAGGCGGACCTCGACGCCTGCCTTCGCCCGGGCCGTCAGCAGGCTCACGATCTCGCGGCCCACGGCGTCGTCGCTGAGGATGTAGGTCGCGATGCTGATGCGGCGTCTCGCCCCTTTGATCCGGCGGCGCAGCTCCTCGAGGGTGTCGCGTCCGTGGCGGTCACCGAGGAGGCGGAAATGGTTGCCGCCGAAGTCGGGTTCGTCGCTGAGCCGCCAGGCCACGCGGTTCACCTCCTTCTTGGCGTCGGCGAGGGACGAGTGCTTGCGGCCGCCGAAGAGGAAGAAGAGCAGGGCGGTGCCGATCGGCAGGAACCAGGCGAGCGGCCCCCAGAGCAGCAGGTAGGCCGGGGAGATGCGGGCGCGCATCACGCGCAGCAGCACGTAAACCTGGCAGCCGGCGCGGACGGCGAGCATGACGTTGTCCGGCAGCAGGTCCGCCCACTCCGCCGCCAGGATGGCGACGGTCGTCAGCAGCGCGAGCGAAGTGCTGCGCGTCAGCCGGCCGTATCCTCGGAACGGGACCATGCCTGCAGGTTAGCCGTGTCGTCGGCCGTTGGGCACAAAAAAAGACCCCGGTCGCCCGGGGTCTGTTCGGTTCCTGTGAAGGACGGCTTAGTTGCCGGCCTTGTCGAGGAGGTCGCCGAGACTGTTGAAGTCTCCGCTGCCCGACGACGAGGAGGACGAGGACGAACCGCCGGCCGAGGGGGCCGGGGCGCCGCCGGTGGACGGGCCCTTGATGCGGTCGTAGCTGCTGATCTCGGCCTGGAGGCGTTCGGCGTCGTAGTTCGCGGCCTTGATCGAGAGACCGATGCGACGGTCTTCCTTGTCGATCTTGATGACGCGAGCGGTGACATCCTGGCCGACCTTGACGACGTCCTTGACGTTCTCGACGCGCTGTTCGGCGAGCTGGGAGACGTGCACGAGGCCGTCGATCTCGTCGGAGAGCTCGATGAAGGCGCCGAAGTTCGCGATCTTGGAGACCTTGCCGGTGACGAGGTCGCCGATGCGGTACTTGCGGTCGATCTCGGACCACGGATCGGTCTGGGTCTGCTTGACGCCCAGGGAGATGCGCTGCTGGTCGACGTCGACGTCGAGCACGATGGCTTCCACGTCGTCGCCCTTCTTCATGACTTCGGCCGGGTTGTTGATGCGGCGGGTCCAGCTCATGTCGGACACGTGCACCATGCCGTCGATGCCGTCTTCCAGTTCGACGAACGCGCCGTAGTTGGTGAGGTTGCGCACCTTGCCGCGGACGCGGGCGCCCACGGGGTAGTTGTGGCGGACCTTTTCCCACGGATTGGTCTCGAGCTGGCGGATGCCGAGGGAGATCTTCTGTTCTTCCTTGTTGAAGTTGAGGATGACCGCGTCGACTTCCTGGCCGACCTTGAGGATGTCAGACGGCTTCTGGACGCGCTTGGTCCAGGAGAGCTCGGAGACGTGGACGAGGCCTTCGACGCCGCCCTCGATCTCGATGAACGCGCCGTAAGCCACGAGGTTGACGACCTTGCCGTGGACCTTCTGGCCGACGGGGTAGCGCTTCTCGATGCCTTCCCAAGGATTAGGCTGGGTCTGCTTGAGGCCGAGGGAGACGCGTTCGCGCTCGCGGTCGACTTCGACGACCATGACGGTGATCTCTTCGCCGACCTTGACGACTTCGCTCGGGTGGCCGATGCGGCCCCAGGACATGTCGGTCACGTGCAGCAGGCCGTCCAGACCGTCGAGGTCCACGAACGCGCCGTAGTCGGTGATGTTCTTGACGACGCCGCGACGGACGACGCCGGGCTTGACCTCCTCGAGGAGCTTGCGACGGCTTTCGCCGCGCTGTTCTTCGATGAGTTCGCGACGGGAGACGACGAGGTTCTTCTTCTCCTTGTTGATCTTGATGATCTTGAAGTCGAAGGTCTGGCCCACGAACTGTTCGAGGTTCTTGGGGGGATTGACGTCGATCTGGGAGGAAGGCATGAACGCGTCGACGCCGACGGAGACGATGAGGCCTCCCTTGACGATGGACTTGACGCGGCCCTGGACGATGGAGCCTTCCTGGCAATTGGCTTCGATGCTTTCCCACTTCCGGATCTGGAGGGCGCGATCGTAGGAGACGGTCGGGGTGCCGTCCTTGTTCTCAAGCTTCTCGAGGTAGACCTCGAGCTGCATGCCGACCTGGACTTCGGCCATGTCGGGGAATTCGCCCTGGGGGATGAAACCCTCGGACTTGCCGTTGATGTCGACCACGACGAACTTGTCGTCGCGGATCTCGGTCACCGTGGCGGAGATGACGGAGTGTGCTTTGAGCGCGCCGAAATTGGAGTCGGCGAGCAGTTTTTCCATTAGGCTCATGTTGTTTTGACTGTTTGTCCTGGCCGTCGCGGAGGACGTTTCCAGGGTTTGGTTGGTTTTTTGGTTTTCCCCTCGGAGGGTCCGCTGACACATGCCGGCGGGCCGAAAGGAAGGTCTAACGAACCGTCCGGGGGGCGGGTTGGCAAGCGGAATATGCCCGCAAAGGCGGCCGTCGGCCGGCCCAGCCGGGCTTATTTGGCGGGTTTGGCGACCGGCCGGGCCCGGATCACGTAATCCACGATGCCGGCGGCGACGGCGTCGGCGATCTTCTGGCGGTAGGCCGCGTCGGCGATCAGGGCGCCTTCCTTGCGGCTCGACATGAAGCCACCCTCGATGAGGACGCCGGGGCAGGAAAGGGTGCGCAGGACGGCGAAGCGGGCCCGGCGGACGCCGCGGTCGTCGGCGCCTGTGCTCTTGACCAGGCGGCGCTGGATGCCCCAGGCGAGCGCCATGTTGGCGGTGTCGAACCGGTTGCCGGGCTCGGCGCCCGTGGTCGACTTGGCTTTGCCGGCGTTGGTCGACTTCTGGCCGGCCGGCGTCAGGCAGTAGGTCTCGATGCCGTCGCTGCTGCTGTCGCCGGCGGGTCCGGCGTTGTAATGCAGGCTGATGAAGAGGTCCGCCTTGGCGGCCGTCGCGAAGGCCGGGCGGTCGTCCAGGTCGACGAAGACGTCCTTGGTGCGCGTGAACACGACCTCGAAGCCTTGCTTCTCCAGCGCGATCTTCAGGCGCGCCGCGGTGTCGAGCGTGGCGGCCTTCTCGGTGTACTTGTAAGGTCCGTTCACCTTGCCGGTGTCCTTGCCGCCGTGGCCGGGATCGAGGACGATGCGCCGGACGGGGTCCTTGGGCAGCTCCCAGAACAGCGGCACGAAGACCTTGTCGTAGTCGCGGCGGGAGAGGGTGAGGTGGCCGCGCTGCGCGCCGACGGCGTCGTCGAGCATGACCTTCACGCCGTCCACGAAGATGAACTCCTTGCCGTACTCGGCGTAGAGCGAGACGCCGGCGCGCGAGACGAAGCGTTCGGAGAGCCGGCCGTCGCCGGCCAGGCGGGGCGCGTCGCGCAGGCCGAGCTGGCGGACGGATTCGCCGAGGTAGTAGTCGGTCGAGGCCGCGGAAAGCATCGCGCCGACGCCGAGCAGCAGGAGTATCGCCGCGAAGCGCCGCACGTGCTTATTCCGCGTCGTTCTCGCCGTTGTCCACGTCGGAGTCGTCCTCGCCGTCCTCTTCGCCCGGCGCCTCGTTGTGCACGAGCTTGCGCTTGTTCTGCTGGACGGGCGTGAGGCCGACGACGATGGCGCGGCCGCTGCGCTTGGGCTCGTTGTCGCGCGTGCTGATGTGCATCAGCGCCTCGATGGCCTTGGTGATGGTGGCGATGCCGATCTCCGGGTGCTCGAGCTCGCGGTAGCGGTACTGGAGGAGGAGCTTCACCTTGTGGCCGTGGAAGAGGAAGTTCTCGGCGCGGCGGACCTTGATGAAGAGGTCATGGTTGTCGATGCGCGGGCGGAGCTTGATCTCCTTCACCTTGGAGGCGGTCTTCTGGTGCTTGTGCTTCTTGGCCTCCTCGTAGAGGTACTTGCCGTATTCCTGCAGCTTGCAGACGGGCGGCACGGCGGTCGCGGCGATCTCGATGAGGTCGACGCCGAACTCGCGGGCGAGGTCGAGCGCCTGCTGCGTGGGCATGATGCCCATCATCTCGCCCTTGGGGGAGATGACGCGCACCTCGGTCGCGCGGATGCGGTCGTTGCGCTTGGGCCCTTTGTCTTCTTTGCGGAAGTTGCCGCGATTCTGTCCCCCGTTGTTGTTGTTCGGGCGGGGGCTGTTAGGACGATAGGGCGAAGGCATTAGGTACTGCGGAGGTGTCTTGCCGATAAACTCCCCGTTTGTCGGCGATGGTTCAAGCACCGATTATCCCCGCCGCGCCGCGCGCGTTCCGCTCACTTCGCCGCGGCGATCGCTGCGAGCAGCTGCTTGCCGTGCTCGGCGGCCTCGACCTTGGGCACGACGCCGATGAGCTTGCCGTCGCCGTCGAAGAGGTAGGCGGCCCGGAGCGGTCCGAGGTACTTCTTCCCGTACATGGATTTCTCAACGATGGCGTCCATGGCCTGGGAGAAGAGGTCCTCGGGGTCGGAGACCAAGGTGAACTTATAGCCGTGCTTGGCGGCGTACTTGGTATGGGAGGCGCAGGTATCCCGGGAGACGGCAATCAACCTAAACCCTTGTCTGACAATGGCTTTCTCGTTTTTATCCATCTCGGCGGCCTGTTTGTCGCAGGCGGAGGTGTTGTTGCGCATGTAGACGGAAACGATGGTCGGCCCGTCCAAGAGGCTGGCAAACGAGGCGTTGACGGGCTTTCCGTCGACCAGGGCGTCTACTTTGAAGGTCAGTTTAGGCTTTTTTCCGAGGGAAAGCATGGGTTTTGGGTGTGGGTACAGGGAAGGGGAGCGGGCTTGGCCCGGATTGTCAAACGGTCGGCCCGATCCGCCGCCCGACAGAAAGTGAGGCATTATCGGCCCCGGCGGCCCTTTCCCCTTTACAAGTCCCCCGGGACGCCCTTTGTTCCGACCCTTTCCGCCATGCAAAAGACCCGCAAGTCAGTCTCCAAGCGCTTCAAGGTGACCGGTACCGGCAAAGTGATGCGCCGTTCCCCCAACACCCGCCACTTGCTGAGCTCCAAGTCCCGCAAGCAGCGCCGCCGCGCCAACAAGTCCAAGCGCGTCGACTCCGGCTTCGAGAAGAAGATGCTGGCCTCGATGCCCTTCGCCTAAACCGAAGATCCTCTTTTTGGCCGAACGGGTGTTCATTAAGGCGACCCCGAGGCCATCTAACCAAAACCAAAACCAAATACCAACATGCCTAGAGCAACCAATGGCCCGGCCACCAAGGCCCGAAAGAAGCGCGCGATCAAAGCCGCCAAGGGCTACTTCGGAAACAAGTCCCGTCTGTACGTCTACGCCCTCGAGGCCGTTCAGCGCGCGCAGAAGTTCGCTTATCGCGACCGCCGCAAGAACAAGTCGACGTTCCGTCAGCTGTGGATCGTGCGTCTCAACGCCGCCTGCCGTCCCCTCGGCATCTCCTACAGCCGTCTGATCTCCGGTCTGAAGAAGGCCAACATCACGATGGACCGTAAGAATCTGAGCGAACTGGCCATCCATGACGCCCCCGCTTTCGAAGCGATCGTCAAGAAGGCCCAGGCCGCGCTCGCCTAAGACGTCCTGACGTCCTTTCACGAAGCCCCGGCCCTCCGGGGCTTCTTTGTTTTACGGTGCTTTCGCTTGCCGACTTTCTCCGCCAACGCACAAATCAACCCATGCAGCAGCAGCTCGCCCAACTCGTCGCCGCCGCCACCCAGGAAGCCTCCGCCGTCGCCACCCGCGCCGAGCTCGAAGCCTTCAAGGCGCGCGTCGTCGGCCCCAACGGCTCCCTGACCCAGGTGATGAAGGGGATGGCCACCCTCTCGAAGGAAGAACGCCCGGTCGTGGGCAAGCTCATCAACGAGGCGAAGAAGTCCGTCGAGGAGCTCCTCGCCGCGCTCCTCGTCAAGGTCGAGAACGCCGAGATCGCCGCCGCCCTCGGCGCTTCCGTCGACCCGACCCTCCCGAGCCCCGACGCTCCGGCGGGCTCCCTCCATCCGCTCTCCCGCACCCGCGAACGCATCCTGGCCTCCTTCCGCAAGCTGGGCTTCGTCGTCGCCGACGGTCCCGAGGTCGAGACGGAGTGGCACTGCTTCGACGCCCTCAACACGCCCGCGGATCACCCGGCCCGCGACATGCAGGACACGCTCTACATGCCGAAGGCGTTCCGCTCCGCCGACGCCCCGCGCAAGGCCGACGAGGCCATCCTTCTCCGCACGCACACGTCCAGCGTGCAGGTCCGCACGATGCTCTCGCGCAAGCCGCCGTTCCGCATCGTCGCCCCGGGCCGCTGCTTCCGCCGCGACGCGGTCGACGCGACGCACTCCGCCAACTTCCACCAGGTCGAAGGGCTTTGGATCGACCGCAACGTGACGCTCGCCGACCTCCGCGGCGTGCTCGATTTCTTCGTGAAGGAGACCTTCGGCGCCGACGCCGAGATCCGCCTGCGTCCGTCGTTCTTCCCGTTCACGGAACCGTCCTTCGAGATGGACCTCCGCTCGCCTAACCTGGGCCGTCTCTCCGACCGCTGGCTGGAGATCATGGGCTGCGGCCTGGTCGACCCGAAGGTGCTCGAGCTCTGCGGCCTCGACCCGAACGAATGGTCGGGCCTCGCCTTCGGCCTCGGCCTCGAACGCATCGCGATGCTGGTCCACGGCATCGATGACATCCGCCACTTCTACAACAACGACACGCGCTTCCTGCGCCAGTTCGCCTAAGCCATGAAAGTCTCTTTCCAAGCCCTCTCCCGTCACCTCGACCTCGCCGGCGTCACCGCCGAGCGCGTCGCGGAAGTCCTCCCGATGCTCGGCCTCGAGGTGGAGTCGGTCACGACCTTCGGCCTCGCCCCGCTGCCCCTCGTGGTGGTCGGCGAGATCAAGTCCTTCGAGAAGCACCCGAAGGCCGATCGTCTCAGCGTCTGTCAGGTCGACGTGGGTGATGGCGCGCTCCGCCAGATCGTCTGCGGCGCCAAGAACTTCAAGGCCGGCGATCGCGTGCCGGTCGCCCTCCCGGGCACGGTGATGCCGGGCGGTTTCGAGATCAAGGTCTCGAAGCTCCGTGATGTCGACTCGGCGGGCATGATGTGCTCCTCCGAAGAACTCGGCCTCGGCAAGGGCGAGGACGGCCTGCTCATCCTGACGCCGCGTCAGCCGGCCCTCGGCACGCCGCTCAACTCCCTCTACGGTGCGCCGGACACGGTGCTCGAGATCTCGGTGACCCCGAACCGCGGCGACTGCCTCGGCATCCGCGGCGTCGCGCGCGACCTCGCCGCCGCCCTGGGCCTCACGCTCAAGCCGCTCACGGTGAAGACGGCCGCCGGCCTCGCCGCCGCGCCTTCCTCCGCTGACGCGGTGAAGTTCGTCCGCTCGTCCTCCGAGTTCTGCCCTTACTACACGCTGCGCACGCTGAAGAACGTGAAGGTCGGCCCGAGCCCCGCATGGCTCCGCCGCGACCTCGAGGCCGCCGGCCTCCGTCCGATCAACAACGTGGTCGATATCACGAACTGGGTGCTGCTCGAACTCGGCCAGCCGCTCCATGCGTTCGACGCGAAGAAGGTCTCCGAAGGCATCGAAGCCCGCCCGGCCCGCGAAGGCGAAGAGATCGTCCTCCTCGACGGCAAGAAGGTGAAGCTTGAGACCGGTGTCTGCGTCATCGCCGACGCCCAGCGCCCGCTCGTCGTCGCCGGCGTGATGGGTGGCGCCGATTCCGGCGTGACCGACTCCACGACCGACGTCCTGCTCGAAGCCGCGTGGTTCCGCCCCGGCGAGATCCGCCGCGTCGCCCGCCGCATCGGCGTATCCACGGATTCTTCCCATCGCTTCGCCCGCGACGTGGATCCGGCCGGCGTCGAGCTCGCCTCGCGCCTCGCCACCGACCTCCTCATCGAACTCGCCGGCGCCCAGGTGGCCGGCCCCGCCGTCGCCGTCGGTAAGCCTCCGCGCGCCGACGTCGCGATCGAGCTTCCTGCCGGCTACGTCGCCGCGAAGCTCGGCACGCCGGTCGCGGATGCCGACGTCAACGCGGCCTTCGCCCGCCTCGGTTTCACGGTGAAGCCTTCCGCCACCGGCTTCTCGGTGCTGGTGCCTTCGTTCCGTTCCGACGTGACCCGTCCGATCGACCTGGTCGAGGAATTCATCCGTATCCACGGCACCGACAAGGTACCCGCCGGCCGTCCCATCGCCCCGCTCCCGGGCGACGAGGACGCGCTGACGTCCGTCTTCACCCGCGAAGTCTCGGCCCGCCTCGTCGGCGCTGGCTTCACGGAGTGCTGCCACTACTCCCTCCGCGACGCCGCGGAACTCGAACGCACCCTCGGCGCCGACAAGGCCGCCTTGGTCGCGATGGATAACCCGCTGACCGCCGAACAGACGCACCTGCGCGCGTCGCTCGTCCCGGGCCTCGCCGGAGCCCTCGCCCTCAATCTCTCGGTCCACGCCGATCCGCGCGGGCTCTTCGAGGTCGGCACGGTCTTCCGCCCGCAGGCCGATGGCACGGTGCGCGAATTCCTCTCGGTCGCCTTCGCGATCGTCGCCGAACCGGTGACCCGCTCCTGGAAGTCCCGCGAGGCCTTCGACACCCTCCGCGCCAAGCGCCTGCTGCAGGATGCCGCCGCGCTCGCCGGTGTCGCCTCTGTCCGTCTTTCGTTCGCCGCCGCCAACGGCGGTCTCTGGCAGGCCGATCACGCCGCCGCCCTCGTCGACCGCGGCCGCGCCGCGGAAGGCGCCTGCGGCGTCCTCGACCTCCGCTGGACACGTTCCCTCGGCCTGAAGAGCTCGGTCATCGCCGGTGAAGTCTGCTTCCCGCGCTCGGCCTTCGCCGAGGCCCGCAAGATTCCGCGCTTCGAGGCGTTCTCTTCCTTCCCGCCCGTCACGAAGGACGTCGCGGTCATCGTGCCGGTCGGCGTCGCCGCCGCCGAGGTCGAAAGCCGTGTCCGCCAAGGCGCCGCCAAGGCCGCCGGCAAGGAGTTCGCGCTGGAGTCCGTCCATTGCTTCGACGTCTTCACCGGCCCGGGCCTGCCCGACGGCCACCGCAGCCTCGCCTTCGAAATCCGCTGGCGCCACGCGGCCCGCACGCTCACCGACGAGGAAACCAACCAAGCCCTCGGCGTGGTCATCGCGACGCTCGAGAAGGGCGCCGGTTGGACCGTCCGCCGCTGATCACCATGGCCGAAGGTTTCGACATCGACCACCTCGCGAAGCTCGCCCGCCTCAGCCTCACGGCCGAGGAGAAGGCGCTCTACTCGTCGCAGCTCAACCAGATCCTGGGCCACTTCCAGGCGCTGGCTAACGCCGACCTGCCTGCGACGATCGACGACGCCCGCGTCGTCGACGAAGCCGCCCTCCGCTCCGATGAGCCGGGTCCGGTCCTTGGCGCCGAAGCCGTCACCCGCATCGCTCCCGCCTCGCGCGACGGGCAGATCTCCGTCCCGCGCGTCGTGGACGACGAATCCTAAGCCATGGCCGACGCGCTCCATACGCTTTCCGCCGCCGAGCTCGGCCGCCGCCTCGCGGCCGGTACGCTCACGTCCCGCGCCCTCTGCGAAGCCCTCATCGCCCGCTACCAGGCGGTGAACGATAAGGTCGGCGCCTTCACGCATCTCGATCAGGCCGACGTGCTCGCGCAGGCCGACGCCTCCGACGCCCGCCGCAAGGCCGGACAGGGCAGGGGCCCGCTCGAAGGCATCCCGGTCGCGATCAAGGACAACATCGCGGTGAAGGGCCAGCCGCTCACCTGCTCGAGCAAGATGCTCGCACCGCTGGTCTCCCCTTACGACTCCCACGTCGCCGAACGCCTCCGCGCCGCCGGCGCGATCCTCTACGGTCGCCTGAACATGGACGAGTTCGCGATGGGTTCCTCCACGGAGAACTCGGCGCTCCGCAAGACGTTCAATCCCTGGGACCTCGCCCGCATCCCGGGCGGTTCTTCCGGCGGCAGCGCCGCGGCCCTCGCGGCCGGCCTGGTGCCGCTCTCGCTCGGCTCCGACACCGGCGGCTCCATCCGCCAGCCCGCCTCCCATTGCGGCGTGGTCGGCCTGAAGCCGACCTACGGCCTCATCTCCCGCTTCGGTCTCGTGGCCTTCGCCTCGTCGCTCGACCAGATCGGCCCGATGGCCCGCAGCGTCGAAGACTGCGAACTGCTCCTCAACGCCTTGGCTTCAGCCGATGCGCGTGACATGACCTGCTTCGGTCCTTCCGGCCGCACCCTGACTCCGGCCGGCGACGCCAAGAAGCTCCGCATCGGCATCCCGAAGGGTTTCCTCGGCAAGGGTGTCGCCCCCGAGGTCGCCGCCGCGGTCAACGCCGCGGTCGAATTCTACCGCGCCCAGGGTTGCGCGATCTCCGAGGTCGAACTGCCCTCCGCCGACCTCGCCGTGCCGACCTATTACGTGGTCGCGACCGCCGAGGCCTCCTCGAACCTCGGACGCTATGACGGCGTCCGCTACGGCCATCGCTCCGCCGCCGCCGGCACGCCGGTCGAGATGATGACGGCGAGCCGCTCCGAAGGCTTCGGCCCCGAAGTGAAGCGCCGCATCCTGCTCGGCACGTTCGTGCTCAGCGCCGGTTACGCCGACGCCTATTACGTCCGCGCCCTCCGCGCCCGCGCGAAGATCCGCGCCGAATACCTTGCCGCCCTCGCCGGCGTCGACGTGCTGCTCACCCCGACCGTCCCGACGCCCGCCTTCAAGGTCGGCGAGAAGGCTTCGGACCCGCTGCAGCTCTACCTCGAGGACATCTTCACGATTCCCGCTAACCTCGCCGGCCTTCCGGCGATCTCGGTGCCCTGCGGCAAGTCCGGCCACCTCCCGGTCGGTTTCCATCTCGTCGGCGCACCGCTCTCCGAAGCCAAACTCCTCGCCGCGGGCCGCCTCTTCGAGGCTGCCCATGGTTACGCCCACCAGCAAGCCGCCCTATGAGCAACGTACCTTCTGATTGGGAAGTCGTCATCGGCCTCGAGGTCCACGTGCAGCTGCACACCCGCGCCAAGGTCTTCGCGTCGTCGCCTTGGGGCTTCGGCAAGGAGCCCAACGAACAGGTCGACCCGGTCGTCCTCGGTCTCCCTGGCACGCTGCCGGTGGTGAACCGCGAGGCGGTCGAGAAATCCATCCTCTTCGGCCTCGTCGTGGGCGCCGAGATCCCGGAGCGCTGCGCCTGGGACCGTAAGAACTATTTCTACCCGGATAATCCGAAGAACTACCAGCTCACCCAGAAGGATTTCCCGGTCGTCGTCGGCGGCCAGGTCGAGATCGAGCTCCCGGGCGCGTCGCGCAACGTGATGGGCGAGCATAAGTTCATCCGTATCCATCACGCGCACCTCGAGGAGGACGTTGGCAAGCTCAGCCACGCGGGCAGCGGCTCGCTCGTCGACTACAACCGCGCCGGCGTGCCGCTCCTCGAGATTGTCACCGAGCCGGATCTCCGATCCTCGGCCGAAGCCGAAGCCTTCCTCCGCTCGCTCGTCGCGATGCTCACCCAGGCGGGCGTGGCCGACTGCGACATGGAGAAGGGCCAGCTGCGTTGCGACTGCAACGTGTCGGTCCGCCGCCGTGGCGCCGAGAAGCTCGGCACCCGCACCGAGACCAAGAACCTCAACTCGATCTCCAGCGTCCGCGACACGGTCGTCTACGAGACCGCCCGCCAGATCCGCGAACTCGAAGCCGGTCGTTCGATCACGCAGGAGACGCGCGGCTGGAACGCCGAGCTCGCCCGTGGCTATGTCCTGCGCGACAAGGAAGACGCCCACGATTACCGCTATTTCCCGGATCCGGATATCCCGACCCTCAAGATCTCCCGCGAGACCGTCACGCGTCTCGCCAAGCAGGTCCCTGAGAACCTCTACGACCGCCAGCGTCGCTACGTCGAGAAGCTCGGCCTGCCTTACACCGCCGCCTCGGTGCTGGTGAACGACCGCGCCCTCGCCGAATGGTTCGAGGCCGCCGTCGCCGCCCATCCGGCCAACCCTTCGGGCATCGCCAACCTCGTCGCCAACGACCTTTTGCGCGACCTCGCCGCCTCAGCCGGCTCCGCCGGCGCCTTCGACGAGTCCGCGCCCGCGCCGGTCTCGCTGGCGTCCTGTCCCATCAAGCCCGCGCAGCTCGCCGGCCTCGTGAAGCTGACCGACGACGGCGTGATCTCCAAGCAGCAGGCCAAGGAAGTCTTCGCCGAGATGTTCAAGACGGGCCAGGACGCCGCCGCCATCGTCGACGCCAAGGGCCTCCGCCAGAACAGCGACACCGGCGAGCTCGAGAAGATCGTCCAGGAAGTCATCGCCGATCCGGCCGTGGCCAAATCCATCGCCGAGTACCGTGCCGGCAACGAGAAGGCCATCAACGCGCTCAAGGGTCCCATCATGAAGCGCACGCAGGGCAAGGCCAACCCGGTCCTCATCGACCAGCTGCTCCGGAAGTTCCTCGCATGAGCGAACCTTCCGCCTCGCCGCTGACCGCGGGCATCAAGGCGTTGCGTGATATCGCCCTGCCGCTCGCGATCATCATGTTGGCCGCCGCCGGCTTGGTCGTCGCGTATTACAACGTCCCGGAAGTCGCCACGGCGCTGAACCGCATCGGCGCCATCAACGCGGCCAGCCCGATGGCCTTCGCGGCGATCTGCACGGCCATCACCTCCGGCCTGATCCCTTGGTGTTTCCGCATGGTCTTCCGCGGCCTGCGTCCGACGCATCCCTTCCGGGACCTCCTGCACAGCATGGTCTGGTGGGCCTTGATGGGCATGCTGGTCAGTTACTTCTACACCCTGCAGGCCGCCTGGTTCGGCAGTGAGGCCAACCTGCGAACCGTGCTCCTCAAGGTCTTCGTGGACATGGCTGGCTTCACGATCTTCATCGGCGCGCCCTTCAACGCCATCTCCCACCTCTGGAAGGATTGCGGCTGGGACACCGCCCGACTCCGCGCGGCCATGGGCCCGGGCTGGTATCGTCGCCTGGTGCTCCCGAACCTGCTCACGAACTACTTCGTCTGGTTCCCCGGTACGCTCATCTTCTACAGCATGCCCACCGACCTCCAGCTGGTCGTGGCCAACTGCATCGGCTGCTTCTGGGCCCTGATGTGCGCCCGGATCGCGGCCCACTCGGGCGTCCCGACCACGGACGTCCACGCCTGAGCGGGCGAATTTTCCCATGCTTCGATTCGGTCTTTGCCTCCTGACGTTTGCCGCCGTCGCGGCGGACCTGCCCGTCTTCGTCGGTTCGGCCGACCGGCCGACGCTGGGCTATCGCGAGCCGCGTCCGGAAGGCATCTATGCGGTGACGGTCGAGTTCGGCGCGGCCGACATCGACTCGGTCACGACGCTGAAGGCGGAGGCGCGCCGGCTGATGGCCTTGAATGTCGCGGTGCCGAAAGGTCGTACTGAGATCCGTCGGTTCATCGTCGACGTGCGTCGGCCGGACTATGCGGGCGGTCGCGTGGCGCTCAAAGGCCGCGAAGACGGCACGCCTTCCTGGGACGACGCGCTCTCGCTTGAATTCCTCGGCGCCGCGGGCCGCGCGCGACTCCTCTCCATCCAGCCGGCGGATGCCTCGGTGGTTCGCGTCTTCCTCGCCGGAGACTCCACGGTCTGCGACCAGAAGACGGAGCCCTATGTCGGCTGGGGTCAGGCGTTGCCCTTGTTCTTCGGCCCGAAGGCGTCCGTCGCCAATCACGCGGAATCCGGCCGGGCCCTGCGTTCGTTCAAGGGCGAGCGCCGCTTCGACAAGATCCTCGCCCAGCTTCGCGTCGGCGACTTCGTGCTGATCCAGTTCGGCCATAACGATCAGAAAGAGAAAGGGGAGGGCGTCGGCGCCTTCACGACTTACGCGACCCGCCTGCGTGAATATGTCGCCGCGGTCCGCGCCAAGGGTGCCAAACCGGTGCTGATCACGGCCGTGGCCCGTCGTCGCTTCGACGACCAAGGCAAGGTCTTCGAGTCGCTCGGCGATTTCCCCGAGGCGGTCCGCCGGGTGGCCAAGGAGCTCTCGGTCCCGCTCGTCGACCTCAACGCCACCTCGAAACAGGTCTACCAGGCCCTTGGCGTCGAGCCGAGCAAGCTGGCGCTGCTGCATTACCCGGCGAACACCTTCCCGGGGCAGACGGCCCCGCTGCGCGATGACACGCACTTCAGCGCGTACGGCGCCTATGAGATGGCCCGTTGCGCCGTCGAGGGCATCCGGACCGGTGTCCCGGAACTGGCGCCTTTCCTAGCCGATACGGTGGCGCCGTTCGACCCGCAGAAGCCGGATGAACCCGCGAAGGTGGCCGTTCCGGCCAGCCCGTTGGTCAAGGGCGAGAAGCCGGAAGGCAAATGAGCCGCTGGTCGGTAACCCTCGCTTGAATCCCCGCCTCGCTTCGGCGAGCCTTTCCCTGTGCCCGATCTCTTCGGAGAAATCGAACCCGGCGTCGCCGAGGTGGTCCCGTTTGACGGCGGGGCCCGGGCCTACTCGTACTCGGTCCCGGCGGCCCTGAAGGACACCTTGCAGGTCGGCCAGCTGGTCCGCGTCCCGCTTGGCGGCCGCACGAGCATCGGCGTGGTCTGGAAATACCCGGCCGAGCCGCCGCCTGCCGCGCGCCTCCGCAGCGTGATCTCCCTCGAGCACGAGCAGCCGGTGATGACGCCGGATTGCTGCAAGCTCGCCGAGTGGATGGCGGGCTACTACGGCTGCGGCCTGAATTCGGTGCTCGAGACCGTCCTTCCCGCCGCCGTGCGCAAAGGCGTACGCCCGGTGCTGCGTCGCTTGCTCACGCTGATCGCGCCGCCCGAGGCGGAGGCCCTGGCCAAACTTCGCAAGAAGGCTCCTCGTCAGGCGCAGGTCATCGATTATCTCGCCGGCCAGAAAGAGCCTGCCGATCGCGCCAAGATGGTCGAAGGCCTCGGCGTCGCCCAGCAGGCCGTCGACGCCCTCATCAAGGCCGGCACGGTCAAGGAGGACGCCAGCGTGCTCTGGCGCGTGGCCTATAACGACCCTTACGCCGAAGGAGAGACCATCGCCTCGGCCGGGCATACCCTGAATCCCGAGCAGGTCGCCGCGGTGGACTCGGTCACGAAGACCCTGGATACCAAGGCCTTCCGGGCCCACCTGCTGCACGGCGTCACCGGCTCGGGCAAGACCGAGGTCTACGTCGCGCTGATCCGCAAGGTCGTGGCCGAAGGCGGCTCGGCGATCTTCCTCGTTCCGGAAGTCGCGCTCACGCCCCAGACCGTCGGTCGGCTCCGTTCCCGTCTCGCCGACCTCGGCGCCAAGGTCGTCGTCTGGCACAGCCATCTTTCCGCCGGCGAACGTTTCGACGCGTGGATGGCGATGTCGCTCGGGCAGGCGAGGGTGGTGGTCGGCGCCCGCTCGGCGGTCTTCGCCCCGCTCCCGAATCTTCGCCTCATCGTCGTCGACGAGGAGCATGAGCCTTCCTTCAAGCAGGGCGAGACGCCGATGTACCATGGGCGCGACGTCGCGGTGATGCGGGCCTCGGTCCTCGGCGCCGCGTGCGTGCTGGGTTCCGCCACGCCCTCGCTCGAGACCTGGAAGAACGCGACGGCCGGCCGCTACGCCCTGGATGTCATGGCCAAGCGCGTCGATGACCGGCCGATGCCGGCCTTCCGCATCGTGGACATGCGTCGCGAGGTGCTGCACTCCAAGGGCCAGCACATCCTGTCGCGCGAGCTCACCGACGGCATCCGCGCCCGCCTCGAACGCCGTGAGCAGTCGATCCTCTTCCTGAACCGCCGCGGGCATTCGCGTTCGTTGGTCTGCCCGGATTGCGGCGAGGCCGTCCAATGCAAGCGCTGCAGCGTCTCGCTGACCCTGCACCGCACCGACGACACCGCCCGTTGCCACCTGTGCAACCATCAGGAACGCGCGCCGGTGCTCTGCCCGAGCTGTCGTTCGCCGAAGGTCCGCTGGAAGGGCTACGGCACGCAGAAGGTCGAGGAGACCATCGCCCAGCTCTTCCCGCGCGCCCGCGTGGCCCGCATCGACGCGGACACGATGGGCAAGAAGGACCTCTTCCGGAAAGTCCTCTCCGATTTCCGCGCCGGCAAATACGACATGCTGCTCGGCACGCAGATGATCGCCAAGGGACTCGACTTTCCGCGCGTGACGCTGGTCGGCATCATCGACGCCGACCTGTCCTTGCAGCTGCCGGACTTCCGCGCCGCCGAACGCACGTTCCAGCTGCTCACGCAGGTGGCCGGCCGCGCGGGTCGAGGCGACCTCGAGGGCGTGGTCGTCGTGCAGAGCTTCCAGCCGGCCTCCGACCCGATCCAGTTCGCCAAGCGTCTCGATTTCCATGGGTTCGCCGCCGCCGAGCTCGAGAAGCGCGCCGAGTTCGGCTACCCGCCGGACCGCCACCTCATCCGCCACGTCTTCCGCGGTCGCAACGCCGAGAAGGTGAACTTCGTGGCCGACGCCTGGGTCAAGGAACTCGAGCGCCTGCATCCCGGCCTCTGCGAGATCCGCGGTCCGGCCCCGTGTCCGTTCGAGAAGGTCCAGGACCAGCACCGCGTGCACATCTGGTATCTCGTCACCGGCGTGAAATCGCTGCTTGCGGCCATCCTGCCGTTGCGCGCCAAGATCCTCGGCGACGACGAGGTTATCGACGTCCTCGACGTCGATGCGCAGGATTGCGCGTGAGGAGAGAGGACTGAATAGAGGACTGAATAGAGGACTGAATGGAGGACAGCGTGGAGGACTGCGTTGAGGACTGAATAGATTGAGAAGCGGGCGATTCCATTCAGCCCTCCATTCAGTCCTCCACGCTGCGATCAATCCAGTCCTCTGTCCTGACTTTAGGTCAATTCAGTCCTCCACTCAGTCCTCTGTTCAGCGATCAACGCAGTCCTCAACGCTGTCCGGCGCTCCGCGCCCTCAGAACCACCGCTTCCGCTTCATCCAGTAGATGATGCCGGCGGTGAGCACGACCATGGTGCCGAGCGCGAGGAAGTAGCCGTATTTGTGACCCCACTCCGTGTGGATCTCCGGCATGAACTGGAAGTTCATGCCCCAGAGGCCTACCAGGAACGTCAGCGGGATGAAGACCGAACTCATCACCGTCAGCACGCGGATGACCTCGTTGGTCTTCCGTTCCTGCTGGGTGTGGTGGTATTCCTGGAGGTCCTGCAGGATCATGCGGGCGTGCTCGATGCGGTCGGCCGCGCGGATGGCGTGGTCGTACAGGTCGCGCAGGAACATGTCCAGGGAGGTCGGGAGCAGGGGGTGCTCGTAGTGTTCGAGCACGCTGACCATGTCCTTCAGCGGCTGGGCGAGGCGGCTGAGGCGCACGACGATGCGCTTGAGGCGGTAGACCTCGTTGAGGTCCCAGTCGTCGGTGCCCTTGAGGATCGAGTCCTCGAGCTCGGTCGTGGCGTCCTCGATCTCCTCGGTCTGGTAGAGCAATCGGTCGACCAGCGTGTCCAGGAGCGAGTAGACGAGGTAGCCGGCGTGCCACTTGCGGATGTTGCCCTTGTTGTCGGCGATGCGCTTCTCGACGGCCTCAAAGACCTTCTCGTCGTTCTCGTGGAAGGAGATGACCCAGTTCTGGGCGGCGACGATGGAGATCTGCTGGCCGCGCGGGGTGTCTTCCTCGACGCCGATACGCACGGCGCGGGCGATGGCCAGGAGCTTGTCACCGTGTTCCTCGAACTTCGGGCGGGAGGTGGCCGTCAGGATGTCTTCCTGGGCCAGCATCGGGATGTCGAAGAAGGCGCCGACGATGTGGACGATCTGGGGGTCGGTGATACCGAGGACCTGGATCCAGACCATGCCCGGCTTGCCGGCGTAGCGGCCGACGGAATCCAGGTCGGAGAACTCGTCCACCTTGCAGCTGTTCTCGTCGTACGAGATGACGCGGAACTTGGTCGGGGCGGTCGACTCGAAGGGGGAGGCGGCCGGCAGCTGGCCTGGGGCGCGGCCGATCTCGGTGTCCTCGTAGGCGGCTTCGCCCGGCAGGGGGGCGGCATCGGCCTTCAGGTTAAGGCGGGTGCGCAGGTCATGCATGCGTCGTTCCAGGAAGGAACGGGCGCGGGCGACCTCCTGTTGACGCCTTTGCTGATGCCGGCTCATGCCCGTCATCATCCGAAGCCCCGTAACGATGTCAACGGGTTCGGGAGGGGTCGGGTGGCCCCGGGTACGGCTATTTCTTGCCCTTGGCGTTGCGTCGGCCGTTCTTGCCGATGCCCAGCGGGACGAGTTTGCCCTGATTGACCTTCTGGAAGAGGTTGTTGGAGTTCGTGACCCCGAGGCAGTAGAGGACCGCGGCCACGTCCTGGGCCTTGTCCTTGTGCACGAGGCCGGCGTTGGCGAGCCAGGTCGCCAGGGCGTGATGGAAATTCGGGGGGCTGATGTCCAGGTTCTCGCCGCCATGGCGGAGCCAGAGTTCGGCCCGGTCCTTCATGGTGCAGTTGCCGCGCTTCTCCTGTCGTTCGTGGAGATGGGTGAGGAGCTCGGCAAGGTTCTCGGGGAGTTTCGAAGGCTCGGACATCTGGGACGGAAGAAAAAAGGGAAGGGCGGCGGACGATCGGTGACGGCCCGCAAGGAGCCGCCATCGAAGGGACATGGAATAATTAAGCGACAGTTTGCTGGGAACACCTAATTACAATCTGACCTCTAATATTATAAACTAATAGAAGCCAGCCGTCGGCGGTAGGCCGGAGCGAAGCTCCCGGGTGGTGGTCGCGACAGGACTTGAACCTGTGACTTCAGCAATGTGAATGCTGCGCTCTAACCAACTGAGCTACGCGACCGTGACCCGGGGAAGCATCATATCCCTTCGGGGAGGGTGGCGGGCAAGCCTGTTTTCCTGCGGGTAGGGTCCTGAACGGCGTGGCGGCTTGTCTTTGGCCGGGTTCGTCGCAATCCTGTGCAAAGATGGACACCACCGCACCAGCCGCCAGCCCGCGCGTCGCCGACGAGCGCCTGATCCGCCTGACGGCCCCGGCCGGTGTCAAGGTGCGTGCTTTGGCCGCCCGCGAGGCCCAAGGCGGTTTCCTGCGCGTGGCGATCTCCGGCGGCGGCTGTAACGGCCTGTCCTACAAGATGCGTTTCGTGGGCGAGGCCAAACCGGCCGATATCCTTGTGCGCACGGAGGGCGTCGAAGTGCTGGTCGATCCGAAGTCGGCCC
>OFRH01000010.1_pt1 | contig 66642 bp, 54 predicted proteins | sample 1543111 | NCBI WGS metagenome assembly OFRH01 (sample SAMN07774220, study PRJEB24372) | wastewater metagenome | isolation source: Exp Tend NO 100WW | collected 2016-02
GCTTGGCCGCGGCCGACCAAGGATGGTCGGCCCTACCCGACGCAGACAGGACAGCGCGTGGTGCTGTCCCTTCCTAACAAGAAGGGCGCCTGACGGCGCCCTCTTACTTTCCCCGTGTCACCGTGTCCCCTTGCCCACGCGACCCTCGCGAGCTGCGCCCGCGCTCAGTCTCCGCCCTTGGAAGGCTTGCCGGTGGAGGAGAAGAACTCCTTCACGCGAGCGCGGAGATAGTCGCGGTTGAGCTTGGCGATGACGTCGAGCGTGATGCTCTTCGGGCAATGCGCCTGGCACTCGCCGTAGTTGGTGCAGTTGCCGAAGCCGGCTTCGTCCATGGTCTTCACCATGGCGAGGGTGCGGCGGTCGCGTTCGGCCTGACCCTGGGGCAGGATGTTGAGGTGGTTGATCTTGGCGCCGACGAAGAGCATCGCGGAGCCGTTCTTGCAGGAGGCGACGCAGGCGCCGCAGCCGATGCATTCCGCGGCGTCCATGGCCTCGTCGGCGACGGGCTTGGGCACCGGGATGTTGTTGGCCTCGGGGGCGGAGCCGGTGCGGACGGTGATGAAGCCGCCGGACTGGATCACCTTGTCGAAGGCGGAGCGGTCGACCGCGAGATCCTTGAGGACCGGGAAGGCGCGGGCACGCCACGGCTCGACGGTGATCGTCTCGCCGTCGCGGAAGTTGCGCATGTGCAGCTGGCAGGTCGTCACGCCCGGGATGGGGCCGTGGGGCATGCCGTTGATCGTCATCGAGCACATGCCGCAGATGCCTTCGCGGCAGTCATGGTCGAAGGCGAAGGTGTCCTTGCCCGCCTTGATGAGCTGCTCGTTGAGCATGTCCATCATCTCGAGGAAGGAGGCCGACGTCGGCACGGCGGCGAGGGAGTGCTCCTCGAAGGCGCCGGGCTGGCCGCGGCGCTGGCGCCAGACGCGCAGCTTGAGCGCGAGGGTTGGTTCTTTTCCGTTGTCCTGGACCATGGTGATTACTTGTAAGAGCGGGTGGAGAGTTGGGTCTCCTCGTAGACGAGGGGCTCGACGTGACGCTTGGGGAGCTGGCCGTCGCCGGTCCATTCCCAGACGGCGGCGTGGGCGAACTGCGCGTCGTCGCGCTTCGCCTCGCCGGCGTCCTGGTGTTCGGTGCGGAAGTGGCCGCCGCAGGACTCCTCGCGCGTGAGCGCGTCGAGGCACATCATGATGCCGAAGTCGAGGAAGTCGGCCACGCGGCCGGCGCGTTCGAGCTCGGGGGCCAGGGCGTCGCCGGTGCCGACGACCTTCACGTTCTGCCAGAAGTCCGCGCGGAGCGCCTGGAGGTCCTTGATCGCGCCTTCGAGGCCGGCCTTGTCGCGGGCCATGCCGCACTTCTCCCAGGTGATCTTGCCGAGGGCCTTATGGTAGTAGCGCGGGGACTTCGTGCCGTTGATGGAAAGGAGCTTCGCGACGCGGTCGTTGACGTCCTTGGTGACGGCCTTGAATTCCGGGGCGTCCTTGGACGGACGGCTGCCGGGCTTCTCGCCGGCGAGGTAATCGGTGACCGTGTAGGGCAGGACGAAGTAGCCGTCGGCGAGGCCCTGCATCAGCGCGGAGGCGCCGAGGCGGTTGGCGCCGTGGTCGGAGAAGTTGGCTTCGCCGCCGACGAACAGGCCGGGGATGTTGGACTGCAGGTTGTAGTCCACCCAGAGGCCGCCCATCGTGTAGTGCACGGCCGGGAAGATGCGCATCGGCTGCTTGTACGCGTTCTCGCCGGTGATGTTCTCGTACATGTCGAACAGGTTGCCGTAGCGGGCGCGGACCTCGGCCTCGCCGAGGCGCTTGATCGCGGCGGAGAAGTCGAGGTAGACGCCGAGACGCTTGCCGTCGACCATCTGGCCGACGCCGCGGCCTTCGTCGCAGACTTCCTTGGCGGCGCGGGAGGCGATGTCGCGCGGGGCGAGGTTGCCGTAGCTCGGGTACTTGCGCTCGAGGAAGTAGTCGCGCGCGTCCTCGGGGATCTCGGCGGCGGGCTTGGCGCAGTCGGCCTTGTTCTTCGGGACCCAGACGCGGCCGTCGTTGCGGAGCGACTCGGACATCAGGGTGAGCTTGGACTGGTCCTCGCCGTGCACCGGGATGCAGGTCGGGTGGATCTGCGTGTAGCAGGGGTTGGCGAAACCGGCGCCGCGGCGGTGGGCGCGGAACGTCGCGGTGACGTTGCAGCCCTGGGCGTTGGTGGAGAGGTAGAACACGTTGCCGTAGCCGCCCGTGCAGACCACGACGACGTCGGAGGCCCAGGATTCGACGGCGCCCGTGACGAGGTCGCGCGTGACGATGCCCTTGGCCTTGCCGTCGACGAGGACGAGGTCGAGCATCTCGTGGCGGGTGTACATCTTCACCGTGCCGAGGCCGATCTGGCGGGAGAGCGCGGAGTAGGCGCCGATGAGGAGCTGCTGGCCGGTCTGGCCGCGGGCGTAGAAGGTGCGGGAGACCTGGGCGCCGCCGAAGGAGCGGTTGGCGAGGAGACCTCCGTATTCGCGGGCGAAAGGCACGCCCTGCGCGACGCACTGGTCGATGATGTTCGTCGAGACCTGGGCGAGGCGGTAGACGTTGGCTTCGCGGGCGCGGTAGTCGCCGCCCTTGATGGTGTCCTGGAAGAGGCGGCGGACGCTGTCGCCGTCGTTCTGGTAGTTCTTCGCGGCGTTGATGCCGCCCTGCGCGGCGATCGAGTGGGCGCGGCGCGGGCTGTCCTGGTAGCAGAAGCAGGAGACCTCGTAGCCCATCTCGGCGAACGAGGCGGCCGCGGCGGAACCGGCGAGGCCGGAGCCGACCACGATGACGTGGTACTTGCGGCGGTTGGCCGGGTTCACCAGGCGGAGCTTCGCCTTATGGTTGTTCCACTTGTCGGCCAGCGGGCCGGCGGGGATCTTCGAGTCGAGATGCATGGTCGTTGCGGACGCTGGGGGTTACTTCAGGCAGCCGGTGAGCACGGCGAGAGGGATGGAGATGAAGCCGAGGGCGATGATCCAGGCATAGGCCAGGGCCAGGCCGTCGAGGCGGGCGCGCCAGCGCTCGTTGCGCAGGCCGAGGGTCTGGAAGACGCTGCTCACGCCGTGGCTGAGGTGGAGGCAGAGCAGCAGCATGCTGACGATGTAGAAATAGGAGACCGGCTTGTTGGAGAAGCCGGCGATGAGCATCTTATAGACGTCGTCGCCGAAGGTGACGCCGCCGAGGGCGACCGTCCGGAAGGTATAATGAAGGAGGTGGAAGACGGCGAAGCCCAGGATGACCACGCCCGAGTAGGGCATCGTGCGGGAGGCGATCGAGGCGCGGCGGGTGGCGTCGGCGGCCGGACCACCGTCACGGGAGGCGCGATTCTCGAGGGCGAGCTGGATACCGACCCAGATATGGGCGAAAACACTGATAATCAGCACCGTGCGGGCACCCCACAGGAGTCCCTTGTTGGCATGCAGCCAGGCGGCGTAGGCGTTGATGGCCTCGGGGCCCTTGAACATCAGCAGGTTGCCCGTCATGTGGCCGAGCACGAAGCCGGCGAGGACGAGGCCGGTGAGGGCCATGACGACCTTCTTCCCGATGGAAGAGGGACGGCAGGAGGAACAGCAGGAGCTTGCGGACATGGCGGAGCGAGGACGGGATGCAAAAGCCATCAAATAGGGAGTCCCCTCCCTTCCCACCCCAGAGGCGGCTAAAAGGGGAGGTATTAGCAGGAGGGCCCACGGGTGTGAAAAACCCTCATAGGCCCCCGGACCTGGGCGGGCCCGGGCGGATCCGGGATGGCGCGCTCGGGTCGGACCGGCCCGGAAAAACCGCTTGCCATGGTTTTTTTCGGCCATGCAATTCGAAAGTCCAGACCGGCTCTCCGTCACAGGACCTGCCGGTCTTTTCGTTTTTATCCGCTCCAGCCCACCCGACCTATTTCCATGAAGTATATTTTCGTCACCGGCGGCGTCATCTCCTCCCTGGGCAAAGGCCTCACCGCCGCCGCCCTCGGCGCGCTCCTCGAATGCCGCGGCCTCAAGGTCCGCATCCAGAAGTTCGACCCGTACCTCAACGTCGACCCGGGCACCATGAGCCCTTACCAGCACGGCGAGGTCTACGTGCTCAACGACGGCGCCGAGACCGACCTCGACCTCGGCCACTACGAACGCTTCACCTCCGGCGAGCTCTCGCGCCTCAACAGCCTCAGCTCCGGCCAGGTCTACGAGACCGTGATCCAGAAGGAGCGCCGCGGCGACTACCTCGGCAAGACCGTGCAGGTCATCCCGCACGTCACCAACGAGATCAAGGACCGCATCCTCAAGGGCGGCGAAGGCGTCGACGTGCTCATCACCGAGATCGGCGGCACCACCGGCGACATCGAAGGCCTGCCCTTCCTCGAGGCGCTCCGCCAGTTCCAGCATGACGCCGGCCGCGAGAACGTGGCCTTCCTGCACTGCACGCTCGTGCCCTTCATCAAGGCCGCGGGCGAGCTCAAGACGAAGCCCTCGCAGCAGTCCGTCGCGAAGCTGCGCGAGATCGGCATCCAGCCCGACCTCCTCGTCTGCCGCACCGACCGCCCGATCGGCGAGGACAACCGCCAGAAGCTTTCGCTCTATTGCAACGTCGGCCTCGACGCCGTCTTCGAATGCCGCGACGTCGAGCACTCCATCTACGAGCTCCCGATGCAGCTCGCCGAGCAGCGCATGGACGAGGTCGTCGTCAAGCGCCTCGGCCTGCAGTGCCAGCCGATGGACATCACGCCGTGGCGCGAGATCGTGCGCCGCCTCCTGCAGCCGAAGCATCGCGTGCGCGTGGGCGTCGTCGGCAAGTACATCGAGCTGCAGGACGCGTACAAGTCCGTCTACGAATCCATCACGCACGGCGGCATCGCCAACGAGACCGCGGTCGAGGTCGTGCGCATCGACGCCGAGGACCTCGAGACCAAGGGCACCGCGCAGCTCGAAGGCCTCGACGGCATCCTCGTCCCCGGCGGCTTCGGCAACCGCGGCATCGAAGGCAAGATCATCGCCGCGAAGTTCGCCCGCGAACGCAAGGTCCCCTACTACGGCCTGTGCCTCGGCATGCAGATCACCGTCATCGAATACGCGCGCCACGTCCTCGGCCTGAAGGACGCCCACTCGACCGAGTTCGCGCCCGAGACCAAGAACCCCGTCATCCATCTCATGGAGTCGCAGAAGAGCGTGGTGACCAAGGGCGGCACGATGCGCCTCGGCTCCTACGACTGCGCCCTCACCCCGGGCAGCCGTTCCCGCGCCGCCTACGGCACGGATAACATCAAGGAACGCCACCGCCACCGCTTCGAGTACAACGACGCCTACCGCGCCCGGCTCGAGGCCGCCGGCCTGATCGTCGGCGGGACCAACCCCCAGAGCGGTCTGGTCGAGATCGTCGAGGTCAAGGACCACCCCTGGATGGTCGGGGTCCAGTACCACCCGGAATTCAAGTCCCGCCCGGACCGCGCCCACCCCCTCTTCGCCGCTTTTGTGAAGGCGGCGGTTGAGAAGTCCCGGATGTCCTGCTAATTCAGAGACGAAACCGGCCCCGCCGGACGCTGACAAGTGGGCGGAGAGCCGCCGAACGCGCCACCCTGCGCGCCCCTTCCCCACCCCTATGTCCACCACCATCAACGCCGCCGGCACCTGGGTGCCGCGCCTCCGCGAACAGGTCGCCCGTGTCGTCGTCGGCCAGCAGTACCTCGTCGACCGCCTGCTGATCGGCCTCCTCGCCAACGGCCACGTCCTCCTCGAAGGCGTCCCCGGCCTCGCGAAGACGCTCTCGGTGCGCACCCTCGCGCAGACCGTCCACGCGGACTTCTCGCGCATCCAGTTCACGCCCGACCTCCTGCCGGCCGACATCGTCGGCACGCTCATCTACGACCCGAAGACCGGCGCCTACAACGCCAAGCGCGGCCCGATCTTCGCCAACTTCGTCCTCGCGGACGAGATCAACCGCGCGCCCGCCAAGGTGCAGTCCGCGCTCCTCGAGGCGATGCAGGAACGCCAGGTCACGCTCGGCGGCGAGACGCACAAGCTGCCCACGCCGTTCCTCGTCCTCGCGACGCAGAACCCGATCGACCAGGAAGGCACCTACCCGCTCCCCGAGGCCCAGGTCGACCGCTTCATGCTGAAGCTCAACATCGGCTACCCGACGCGCGAGGAGGAACGCAAGATCCTCGACGCGATGGCCACCACGTCGCCGAAGCTCGACGTCGAGGCCGTCATCACGCAGCAGGAGATCCTCGAGGCCCGCAAGGCCGTCGACGCCATCCACGTCGCCGAGCCGATCCGCGACTACGTCGTCTCGCTCGTGCTCGCCACCCGCGGCCAGCATCCGGGCGGCCCCGACCTCGCGAAGTTCCTCCAGTTCGGCGCCTCGCCGCGCGCGACCATCAACCTCACCCTCGCCGCCAAGGCCTGGGCCTTCCTGCAGGGCCGCGACCACGTGACCCCGCAGGACGTGAAGGACATCGCGCCCGACGTCCTCCGCCACCGCCTCATCCTCACCTACGAAGCCGACGCCGAAGGGGTCGACGCCGACGCCATCGTGCGCCGCGTGCTCGACGCCGTCAGCGTCCCCTAAGCGAACCCGGCGACCGTGGCCCCGCCCGTCCCGACCCATCCGCAGGAGACCCTCCGCCGCGCCCAGCGCGTCGAGATCGTCGCCACGCGCGCGGTCAACGACGCGATGGTCGGCGCCTACCTCTCCCGCTTCAAGGGCCGCGGCACCGACTTCGAGGAGCTGCGCGAGTACGTCCCGGGCGACGACGTGCGCTCGATGGACTGGAACGTCACCGCGCGCACGGGCAAGCCGTTCATCCGCCTCCACCGCGAGGAGCGCGAGCTCACGATGGTGATCGCGGTCGACATCTCGGGCTCCTCGGCCTTCGGCTCCGGCGAGGCGACGATCCGCGAACGCGCGGCCGACGTCGCGGCCTGCCTCGCGGTGTCCGCGCTCAAGGCCGGCGACAAGGTCGGCCTGCTGCTCTTCACCGACCGCGAGGAACTCTGGGTGAGCCCGAAGAAAGGCCGCCGCCACGTCCTGCGCCTCATCCGCGACGTGCTCGAGTTCCGGCCCGCCTCGCGCCGCACCTCCTTCGCGCAGCCGATGCGCCGGCTCGGCCGCGCCCTCAAGCGCCGCTCGATGGTCTTCGTGGTCTCCGATTTCCTCGCCGGACCGGAAGGCGCCGAGGCCATGGCCGCCGCCCTCGGCGAGCTCAACGCGCGCCATGACACGGCCTGCGTGCAGCTCGTCGACGCCCGCGAACGCGAGCTGCCCGACGTCGGCCTGGTCGCCCTGCAGGACGCCGAGACCGGCGAGATCCGCGAGGTCGACACGGGCTCCGCGCGCGTCCGCCAGGCCTTCGCCGCGAACGCCGAAGCCCGCCTCGCCGAGACGGCCGCCGGCCTCGCCCGCGCGGGGATGGATGTCGCCCGCCTGGATGCCGACGCCGCCGTGGCGCCCGCCCTCGCCCGCTTCTTCGAACGCCGCCGACGCCGACGCTGATGTTCCTCGCCCTCGAAGAAGCCCCGTTCGTCCTGCAGGGACCTAAGCCGGCGATCCCGCCGTCGGCCTGGGAATCGAACGGGCTGATCGGCCTGGTCGCGCTCGGGCTCATCGCCCTCGCCGTCTTCGCCGTCCGCCGCTTCCTCCGCCAAGGCGCGGCCGCGCCGGCGCCGCTCGCCCAGCTCGAGGTCGCCCTGCGTCTCGCCGAGTCGCAGCCGGCGACGGAAGCGATCGCGCAGGCCACCCGGGCGTTCCGCGGCTACCTGGCCGCGGTCGAACCCCGCGCCGCCGTCTCCCTTTCGACCGAGGAACTCCTCCCGGTCCTCGCCGGACTGCCGGTCTTCCTGCCCGCGCGCCAACCGCTGCTCGCCGCGCTCCGCAGCGCCGACGCCGCGAAGTTCGCCGGCGCCTCGCTCGAGGTGCCGCTCCTGATCGCCGGTCTCCGTGAGGCCGCCAAGCGCGTCGAGGACGCGCGTCGCACGTTCGCGCGTCCGGCCGTCGCGCCGATCGTCACCCCCAAGCCCCGGCCGGCCGCGCCCGACGTGCCGCCGCCGCTGCCCGGCCCGCCGCCCCTCCCCGGAAAGGGTCCCGCCTGATGGACCTCGGCTTCGAATTCCAGTACCCGTGGGCGCTCCTCCTGCTCGCCTTGCTCCCGCTGTACGCTTGGCTGCGAGGCCGCGTGGGCCAGGCCGCGGCGCTGACCTTTCCCGACACCTCGTTGCTCGACGGCCTCGGCCGGCCCGTGCGCGAGCGGAGCGGCCGCCTCCGCGCCTTCCTCCGTCTCCTCACCGCCGCGCTGCTCATCATCGCCCTCGCCGGACCGCGGACGGCGAACAAGGAGATCGAACGGGAGACCGAAGGCCTCGACATCATGATGGTCGTCGACCTTTCCTGGTCGATGATGGCCTTGGACATGAGCACGCCGCGCGCCGAGGTCACGCGCTGGCAGGCCAGCCAGAACGTCATCTACGACTTCCTCTCCAAGCGCCCGGACGACCGCATCGGCGCCGTGGTCTTCTCGGGCAAGCCCTACCTGCTGAGCCCGCTCACGATCAACAAGATCTGGGTCGAGAAAGGCATCGACCGCATGCACATCGGCATCATCCAGGAGACCGGCACCGCCATCGGCGAAGCCCTCGCGATGGCCGTCGACCGCATGAAGAACACCAAGGGCAAGGGCTCCAAGGTCATCATCCTGCTCACCGACGGCGACGACAACATGAGCAAGGCCATCCTGCCCGTGCCCGCGGCCGAGCTCGCCGCCGCCCTCGGCATCCGCCTGTATTGCATCGGCCTCGGCAAGGACGAGCCCACCGTGCTCCCGCGCTTCGACACGCGCACCGGCCTCCTCTACCGCGACGTCCTCGGCAAGACGATCCCGATGCAGACGATCAACCCGGCCAACTACGAGATGCTCGGCAAGATGGCCAAGCTCGCCAACGGCCGCTTCTACCGCGCGCTCGACCAGAACCAGCTGAGCCGCGTGTACGAGGAGATCGACCGCCTCGAACGGACCGAGGTGCGCATCCGCGAGTCCGTCGTCTACGAAAGCTACCGCATCGTCTGGGCCGCCCTCGCCGGCCTGCTCCTCCTCCTCGAGCTCGGCTGGGGTCTCCTCCGCCCGCGCGCGCCCTGACCCATGGACACCGCCGACTTCCATTTCGAGCAGCCGTGGGTCCTGGCCGTCGCCGTCATCGGCGGGCTCCTGCTCTTCGGCGCGCTGTGCTGGGCCGAGCGTCGCCGCCGCCGCGGCCTCGCCCGCTTCGCCGCGGCCCGCCTGCTCGAACGCCTGACCGCCGGCTATTCCTCCGCGCGTCGTCGCGCCAAGGACGTCGCGCTCTCCCTCGCCTTCGCCCTGCTGGTCGCCTGCTTCGCCGGCCCGCGCTGGGGCGTCGAGGTCTCGCAGCAGAAAGGGGCCACCGAGGACGTGGTCTTCGCGCTCGACGTCTCGAAGTCGATGCTGGTCGGCGACATGAGCCCCACGCGCCTCGCGCGCGCCAAGGCCGCGATCGCCAACTTCATCCGCCGCAAAGGCACCGGCAACGTCGGCCTCGTCGCCTTCTCGGGCCAGGCGTTCCTGCAATGCCCGCTCACGCGCGACTACGACGCCTTCTTCCGCACGCTCGAGGAGACCGACACCGGCAGCATCCAGGTGCCGGGGACCGACATCGGCCGCGCGATCGAGGAAGCCGAGCTGGCCTTCTATTCCAACCGCAACCGCAAGCTCCTCATCATCCTCACCGACGGCGAGGACCTCGAGGCCGGCGGCATCGAGATGGCGAAGAAGCTCAAGCGCAAGGGGCTCGTGGTGCACACCGTCGGCGTCGGCACCCCTTCCGGGGGCCCGATCCGCGTGATCAGCACCGTCGGCTCGGTCGAGACCTTGAAGGACAAGGACGGCGAGGAGGTCCTCAGCCGCCTCGACGAGAAGACGCTGGGCGCGATCGCCGAAGCGGCGAGCGGACGCTTCGTCCGCCTCGGCCAGGCCGGCGAAGGCATGGAGGCGCTGCGCCTCGCGATCCAGGCCGGCACCGACGAGCGGGGCGCGGGGCGCCGCGGCATCCCTCGCGAGGAATGGTTCATCGGCGCCGCCCTCCTCCTGCTCGTGCTCGAATCGCTCCTCTCCACCCGCCGCCAGACCGCCTCGCCATGAGAAACCTGCTTCCGTTGCTCCTCCTGATGTCGGCCGGCCTCGCGGCCGACAAGGCCGCCGGCGACGAACTCGCCAAGCTCGACGCCCGCGAACTCCACAACCGCGGCACGCAGCGCCTCGCCGAAGGCGACCTCGCCGGGGCCGAGGAAGCGCTCCGCGCCTCGCTCGGGCGCGACAACGACGGGCTGCGCCCGCCGGCGCTGCACAACCTGGGACATGTCCGCTTCGGCAAGGGCAAGGCCGTCCTCGGCGGCAAGACCGCGGGCGACGTCACCGAGCTTTCCATCGCGCGCTCCTACCTCGAGGCGGCCGACGCGGACATCTCGGACATGAAGGACCAGATCGAGCTGATCGACAAGGCCAAGGCCGAGGGCCGCGAGCCCGACTACGTCCCGGCCACGTCCGCGCTCGGCGGCGGCATCAACACCTTCCGCACGATCAAGAAGCTCATCCCGAAGGAGGAGGCGATGGTCACCAAGCGGGGCGGCGTCGTCGCCGCCTGGACACGCTCCGTCGGCGATTTCCGCGGCGCCCACGAGCTCGACGCGGCCGACGCGCAGGCCAAGGCGAACGCCGACGCGATCGAGGAGCTGCTCCGCGCCCTCCGGCGCGAGACCGCCGCCCTCGAGGAAGCGATCGAGGCCCAGCGCAAGAAGCTCGAGGAGCTCCGCGCGGTGATCCAGGAGCTCGTGAAGCGCATCCCCGACGACAAGCTGCCGCAGAACACCGAGGGCGAAGGCGACGACGACGAGAACTTCCTCCCGCCCGAACGCCAGAAGCCGAAGCCGGGCAAGGGCGACCCCAAGAAGGGCGAACCGGGCGAGGAGCAGAAGATGACCGAGCAGGAAGCCCGCGGCTCCCTCGAAGGCCTGAAGAACGAGTTCGGGCGCAAGATGCCCGCCGGCGGCCAGGACGGCAAGGGCGGCAACGGCGGCAAGCCCGCCGACAAGAAGGGCAAGGATTACTGAGATGCGCCGCCGCTTCGCCCTCTGCTTCGCCCTGCTCCTCGGCCTCGCCGCCGCGGCGGAGGATCGCGTCAGCTGGGAGATCACGCCGCGCGTCACCGCCCCGGGCCAGCCCTTCCGCCTGCAGATCATCGTCGAGTCCGACGTCGTCCTCGGGGGCGCCCAGCAGGCGGGCCGCGAGATCAAGCCGCCGCGCGGCATGGCGCTGCGCCTGTCCGGACAGATCGCCCGCGCGGACTCCAACGAGGCCACCATCAACTACTCCGGCGTCGCCCCCGAACAGGAAGGCGAGTACGTCATCCCGGCCTTCAACCTGCGCTTCGCGCGCAAGCTGGTCGCGGTCGAGCCGATCCGGCTGATCGTCAGCAAGAGCGTGGCCTTCCGCCGGACCGCCCAGGCCCGCGCCGAGCTCGTCATCCCGGACCGCACCTTCTACGTCGGCGAACTCATCCGCGGCGCGATCCGCCTGCGCGGCGGCGAACAGGAGAACGTCGTCGCCAGCTTCGGCCTCGAATCCGTGGCCGAAGGCTTCACCTTCGCGGTCTCGGCCGACCGGCAGCCGCTGCCCGAGGAGCTCGGCCAGGGCCTGCAGACGACGTTCGAGCTCACCCCGATCCGCGAAGGCGTGAGCGAGCTCGCCCTCAACGGCACGATGCTGATCCAGGGCGCGGAGTTCAACGCCTTCAGCAACAGCGGCCGCGACCGGCCCTTCGCCTTCCGCCGCAAGCTCACCGTCGAACACGTGCCCGCGCGCGGCCGCCCCGCCGACTGGACCGGCGCCATCGGGGCCTTCGCGGCGGAGGCCGTGCAGGTCTCCAAGGACAAGCCCGAGGTCGGCGAACCGATCCGCCTGCGCGCGATCCTCACCGGCACGGGCAACCTCGACCGCCTGGTCACCCCGGAACTCCCGAGCAGCGAACAGTGGGACGTCCTGCCGGCGCAGGAACGCCGCCGCCACGCCGAGGAGCAACGCTTCTTCGTCTACACCCTCGTCCCGCGCCTGCCCGGCAAGCTCCTCACGCCGCCGATCCGCTTCTCGACCTTCGATCCGCTGACGAAGCAATACTCCCGGATCGAGTTCAAGCCCATCGAGGTCGAGGTCACCGGCACCGCGCCGGCCAAGGTCGACCTGATCACGGCGGACCCCGCGGCGCCGGCCGACGCCAAGAAGAAGACGGTGAGCGGCCTGGCCGCTCCGGAGCCGCGCCGGACTTCCGCCCTCTTCCTCGGCACGCCCTCCGCGCCGATCGCGGCGTCCCCGGCCTTCTGGTCCGGCAACGCCGGGCTCATCGCGCTGCTGCTCGCGGCGACCGCCGCCACGCTCTACCTCGGCTACCTCGCCGCCCACCCGGAGATCCGGATCCGCCGGCGCGCCCGCGCCCTCCTGCGCGCCGCCCTCGTCGCCGCGACGGACGCCCGGGCCCGCGGCGACCAGCGCGCCTTCGCCGTGGCGGTCGCCCGCGGACTACAGGCCGGCAGCGCCGCGCTGCTCGGCGCCGAGGACGAGGCGATGACCCAGAGCGACGTCGAACGGGCCCTCCCGGGCGCCGACCGCGCCCTGCTCGACGGGCTTTTCCTCCGCGCCTTCGGCGAACGCTTCGCCGCCGGCGCGACGGCCGCCACCGCCGCCGACGAGGCGGCCGCGATGGCGCTCCTCCGCCGACTCCTCGCCCTGCTATGAGGTCCCTCGCCTGCCTTCTCCTCTGCTGGGTCGCCGCGCTCGCCGCCGAGACCGCGCCGTCCGCCGCCGAGGTCGCCTACGCCAAGGGCGATTACGCGACCGCCGTCGAGAAGTGGTCCGAGGAAGCCCGGACGGAAGGCGTCACCGCCGGACGGCTCTCCGCGCTCGGCAACGCCGAATGGCGGCTCGGCCGCAAGGGCCGCGCGATGGTCTGCTGGGAACGCGCGCTGCTGCTCGACCCGCGCGACCCCGTCGCGCTCGCCGGCATCCGCCACGCGATGAACGCCGGCGGCGCCGAACGCCCCGCGCTCACCTGGTCCGAGAACTACGCGGCGTTCCTGACCGCCGACGCGTGGCTCATCCTCGCCACCCTGTCCTTCTGGGTCGCCTTCCTCTGCGTCATCGTCCCGCGCCTGCGCCGCCGTCCGGCGAGCGAAGGCAACCACCGCGCCCGGCTGATCGCGCTCACGTCGCTGGCGCTGTGCGTCCCGGGGCTATGGGGCAGCCGCGTGCTTTCCGCGCGGGCGGTCGTCCGCAAGACCGAGCTCTCGCTGCGCCTCACGCCGACCCAGCTGGGCGAACCCTTGAACGCCGTCGCCGAAGGCGATGTCGTCCGGACCGGCCGCGCCTTCAACGGTCATGTGCGCGTGACGACCGCCGACGGCAAGACCGGCTGGCTGCGCGCCGGCGAGATCGAGTCCGTCCGCGGCCCGGGACTGCCGGCCGACCTGGACCAGAAGGCGGCGCCCTGAGCCTTTCGCCTTGGAGAGTCGGGCCGGGTCGGCTTGGATGCTGACGTGCGCCTCCTCGACCGCCACGTCCTGACCGAAACCGCCGTCGCCGGCGGGGCCGCCACGGGCGCGTTCGTGTTCGTGATGGTCGCGGGCAACATCCTCACGCAGGTCTCGGGCGCGATCGCCACGGGCCGCGTCAGCGGCTGGGAGGGTATCGAGCTCGTCGGCCTGCTCTTCCCGGGCGTGCTGCCGTACGCGCTGCCGCTCGGCCTCCTCACCGGCGTGCTCATCGCGTTCGGCCGCATGAGCTCGCAGCAGGAGCTCACCGCGATGAAGGCCAGCGGCCGCAGCCTCGGGCGCATCGCCCGCCCCGCCCTCCTCCTCGCCGGCGCCCTCGCGCTGCTCTCGGCCTGGCTCAACCTCGAGATCGCCCCTTATTCGAACACCGAGTACCGCCGCCTGCTCGTCGGCTCCGCCAAGGACAACCCGGCCTCCGTGATCGTGCCCGGCAAGCTCAACCGCCAGTTCGCCGGCATGGTGATCCGCGCGGGCGAGCGGGACGGCGAGGTGCTCCGCGACTTCTGGCTGTGGAGCGTCGACGAACAGGGCCGCCTGACGCAGACCATCCATGCCCGCGAGGCCCGCCTCGCCCCTGCCGTCAACGCCAAGGGCGAAGGCATCCTGCGCGTGACGCTGACGGACGCCCGGCTCGAGCGGCGCCAGGCCGGCGACGAGAACTTCGACCGCCCCTCCTCCTTCCACACCGCCGCCCTCACGAGCCTGGAATTCCCGGCCTCGGGCATCTTCAAGGACGGGGAGAACTTCCAGCGCAAGCTCCGCTGGCTCACGACCTCCGAGCTGCTCGACGCCATGGACAAAGGCTGGCAGGTCGCGCCGAACGCCACCCGCAAGGAGAAGGAACGCGGCCAGATGCTGGCCTCGACGCAGCTGATGTCGCACCTCGCGGGCGCCTTCTCGGTCTTCTCCCTCGCCTTCCTCGCGGTGCCGCTGGCCGTCCGCGTGGGCCGCTCGGAGACGTTCGTCAACGCGGCCGTCGCGCTCGGCGTCGCCTTGTCGTACTACCTGCTCACCTCGATGGCGGCCTACGTGAAGGACCCGGACCTGCGTCCGGACCTGCTGATCTGGCTCCCGAACGTCGTGGTGCTCGCGGTGGCCTGGACCCTGCTCAAGCGCGCCTCGCGCCACTGAGCCGGCTCACTTCTCCCGCTGGTACCAGGCGAAGAACGCGTACGCCATGCAGCCGAGGGCGAAGACCTCGTTGAAGCCTTTCATCACCGCCGCGCCGAGGATCATGTCGTCCGCGGCCGAAAGCCCGCTGACGCGCGGGGCGAGGCGGTAGGTCTCGTAGATCGGGTGGTCGCCGAAGATGAGCACGGCCCAGAGCGGGAGGTCGGCGATCATCAGGGCGAAGCTGTAGAACATCGCCTGCCCGTAGCCGATGCGCGGCAGCGCGGCCGACAGCGAGAACAGCGGCCAGACCATCAGGATCGCCGGGAGGAACATCGACCAGTGCTCCAGCACGTGGAGCGGCCGGCTGCGGAGCGCGGCCTCGTAGAGCTCCGGGAAGTGCCACATCGAGAAGCAGAGCGTGAAGATCAGGCCGCCGGCGACCGGGTGGGTGAGCACGCGCAGGGCGCGGGCCAGCCGCGGCCGGCCGCCCAGCAGGAACCCGTCCACGAACTCCGGCGGCAGGCCCGTGACGATGAGCGGCGCGGAGACGTAGATCAGCAGCATGTGCTGGAGCATGTGCGCCCAGAACAGGAAGCCTTCGCCCAGCTGGTCGAGCGGGGAACCGACCGCGACGTAGGCGACGAGCACCCCGAGGTGGAAACGCACCGCATACCAGGTCGGGTACTCCGTCCGGCCCGGCAAAAAGCGCGCGCGGTAAGGCCCGCAGATCAGCGCGTGCCCCCAGCAGGCCCCGATGACCAGGAGCAGCAGCAACGGCTCCGTGTGCCAGTGGAGGGGGATCTTCATCACCGGCATATGAAGCCAGCCCCGCCCGCCCCGCAAGCGTGGGCACGAAAAAGGCCTCCGCCGCGGCGGAGGCCTTCGTCCGGCGACCGGCGGCCGGGTCAGCTGAACCAGCGCGTGTCGATGCGGTCGGCCGAGAACAGCGCGAGGACCGCGGTGAACGTGGCGAACGCCAGCACGAGGGCGGACAGGAAGCACCAGAAGAGCAGGCGCTTGTCGTAGATCAGGTGCATGAACCACAGGATGACCGCGAAGAACTTGCCGGCGGACATCAGGGTCAGGATCGTGAGGATCGCGGCGACGGGGATCGGCAGGTAGATCAGCACGATCTCGGCGCCGGTGACGACGGCCAGCCAGAGGGCCAGCACGATGAAGTGGTGGTAGCGGCGGACTTCCTCGGCGAGGAATTCCTGGCTGGGAGCGGCTTCGTGGGAAGAGGACATGGTCGGAAAGCGGGTTTATTTGGCGACGGCCGGGAGTCCCGAGCCCCAGATGCCGTAAGGCCCGAGGTACTCGACGAGGTAGACCGCCGTGAAGATGATGATCCAGACGATGTCGACGAAGTGCCAGTAGAGGCCCGCGACTTCGACGTCGAGGGCGCCCATGTGGCCGCGCAGCTTGCCGGTGAAGCTGTAGAAGTACATCAGGACGAGCCAGAGCACGCCGATGGCGACGTGTGTGCCGTGCGTGCCGGTGAGCACGTAGAACGTCGAGCCGAGCACGCTGTTCTGGATGGTCAGGCCCTTGTGGTAGAAGTGCGTGAACTCGTAGACCTGGCAGCCCAGGAAGATCAGGCCGAAGAAGATCACGCCGAGGACGTTGCGGCGGAAGGACTTCAGCTGGCCCTTGTGCATGGCGGAGACCGCGAGCGCCATCAGGAACGAGGACATCAGCAGGATGAACGTCGAGAAGGACGTCAGCTCGATGGAGAACAGCTCCTGGATGAAGCGCTGGTGGCCCTCGGCGTCGGTGAAGCCGGCGGGGTAGAGCTTGCGGTAGAGCAGGTGCGTCGAGATCAGCGTCCCGAAGAACATGCAGTCCGAGGCCAGGAAGAGCCACATGATGAGCTTCTTGTGGTCGATCCCGGTGGACGTGGGCGCTTCGTGCGCGGCGGCGGTGTCAGACATGGAGGTCAGAGTTGAGAATGAGGAGAGGAAGGCGCTCAGTGGGCGGCGGTCTCGGCCGGAGCGGGCGAGCCCTTGCCGGCGGGGGTCTTGAGCATGTAGCCGCCGGGACCTTCGAGGGCCCAGAGCCAGATGCCGAGGAAGAGGACGCCGAGGCCGGCGATGACGACCCAGCCGGCGTGGGGGATGCCCATCGCCATCATCGGCATGCCGAACCCGATGAACAGGAAGCCGGCGGAAGCCAGGAGCGGCATCCAGGACTGGCTGGGCATGTGGACGCCGGCTTCGCCGCCGTCGTTCTCGGCGCCGATGCGCTTGGAACCATGCTTGTCCTCGAAGAAGGCGTCGCGCGCGGCGACGACCGGGGCCTGGGCGAAGTTATACTCCGGCACCGGGGAAGGCAGGGACCACTCGAGGGTGCGGCCATCCCACGGGTCGTTGGAGCACTTCTTGCCGCGGAAGGCGGTCCAGACCAGGTTGACGAAGGCGATGAACACGCCGATGCCCAGGATGTAGGCGCCGATGGTGGCGACGAAGTTCCAGGTCTCCCAGCCGTTGCCGGCGTGGTAGGTGTGCGTGCGGCGCGGCTGGCCGGCCAGGCCGAGGTAGTGCATCGGACCGAAGGCGAGGTTGAAGCCGAGGATGACCATGCCGGAGGCGATGTACGCGATCGGGGCGTTGGGCATGCGGCCGAAGATCTTCGGGAACCAGAAGTAGAGGCCGGCCATCAGGCCGAGGAGCACGCCGCCGAGGAGCACGTAGTGGAAGTGCGCGATGACGAAGTAGCTGTCCTGCTGCTGGGAGTCGGCGGGCGCCGAGGAGTGCATGACGCCGGAGAAGCCGCCGCACATGAACATCCAGATGAAGCCGAGGGCGAGGACCATCGGCGGCGTGAAGCGGATGCGGCCGCCCCAGATCGTGCCGAGCCAGTTGAAGATCTTGACGCCCGTCGGGACGGCGATGGCCATCGTGAGGAGCGAGAAGGCGGCGGTGGGCACGGGGCCGAGGCCGGTGGTGAACATGTGGTGGCTCCAGACGGCGAAGCCGAGGAAGCCGATGACGGCGCCGGAGAAGACGATGATCGGGTAGCCGAAGAGCGACTTGCCGGTGAAGGTCGGGAGCACTTCCGAGACGATGCCCATCGCGGGGAGCACGAGGATGTACACCTCGGGGTGGCCGAAGATCCAGAAGAGGTGCTGCCACAGGACGGGCTGGCCGCCGGCGGACGGGTTGAAGAAGTTGGCGCCGAAGGCGCGGTCGAACATGAGCTCGATGAGCGCGACGGTGATGGCCGGGAAGGCCAGGATGATGAGGATGGCGGTGACGAGCGTCATCCAGGTGAACACCGGCAGGCGCATCATGGTCATGCCCTTGGCGCGCATGTTGATGATGGTGCAGATGAAGTTGAAGGAGGCCGCGAGCGAGGCGATGCCGAGGACCTGGATGCCGATGATCCAGAAGTCGGTGCCGACGCCGGTGAAGCGCAGGGCCTGGCCGTTCTGGCCGAAGGTGCCGGAGAGCGGCGCGTAGCTGAACCAGCCGTTGGCGGGGGCGAAGTCGGTGTAGACGAGCGCCTTGTGCCATTCGAAGGAGTTGAACCAGCCGGCGAGGTGCGCGAACTCGAAGAACCACGAGGCGTTCAGCACGAAGGCGCCGAAGACGAACGTCCAGAGCGAGAACGCGTTGAGGCGCGGGAAGGCGACGTCGCGCGCGCCGATCTGCAGCGGCACGAGGAAGTTGAAGAACGCGGCCGACAGCGGCATGACGCCGAGGAAGATCATCGTGGTGCCGTGCATGGTGAACAGCTGGTTGTACATGCGCGCCGTGACGAAGTCGTTGTCCGGGCGGGCCAGCTGGGTGCGGATCGCGAGGGCTTCGACGCCGCCCACGAGGAAGTAGAACATGGCGAACGCTCCGTAGAGGATGCCGATCTTCTTGTGGTCGACGGTCGTCAGCCAGTCGGTCCAGCCGGTCGCGCGGTCGGGACGGATCAGGCCGAGGTCGCTGCGCTCAGGCGCCAGCTCGGTCTTGCAGGCGACCGGAGCGTGATGGGAATCGTGGGACATGGGTGGGAAAGGTCGGGAAGGTTTACTTCAGGGTGAGGAGGTATTCGGCGAGGCAGTCGAGCTCCTCGGCGGTGAACTGCTGCTTGGTCTCGTTGAGGCCGGCGACGTTGAACATCTTGTAGTAATGCATGCGGTTGCCGGGCTTGACGTCCTTGGTCGGCCGGTCGGCGGCGTCATGCGAGGTGCCGGACGAGCCGATCCACTTGATGAGGTTGGCCTTGAGCGTGGCGGGGTCGACCGCGACGGAGTCCTCGGTGTTGCCGGTCTTCTGCTCGAGCGCGCGCTGGGCCTTGGGGTCGCGGTTGTCGAGCCAGGCGCCGGCGAGCGACTTGCGCGAGGCGAGGTGCGTGAGGTCCGGGGCGAAGGCGCCGGCGCCGAAGTGGCCGCCGACGTTGTGGCACATCGCGCAGGTCTTGGCGGCGAAGAGGGCCTTGCCCTTTTCGGCCTTGGTGCCGGCGGCGACGGGAGCGGCGTCGGCCTTCTGGCGCTGCACCCACTTGGCGAATTCGGCGGGCTCGACGACTTCGACGCGGAAGAGCATGTAGGCGTGCGAGTCGCCGCAGAACTCGGCGCACTGGCCGTAGTAATGGCCGGTCTGGCTGGCCTGCAGCCACATGTGGTTCTTGCGGCCGGGCATGAGGTCGACCTTGCCCGCGAGCTTGGGCACCCAGAAGGAGTGGATGACGTCCTCGGAACGGAGGTTGATGCGCACGGCGACGCCCTTGGGGATCACGAGCTCGTTCGGCACGGAATGCTTGGCGTCGTTGGTGAGGCCGAGCTGCGGGTATTCGAAACGGAACCACCACTGCTTGCCGATCACGTCGACCTCGAGCACCTGCTCCTCGACGGCCTTGGCGTAGTTCTCCCGGGCGCCTTCGACGCGCGGATACCAGGCGGAAAGCTTCGAGGTCGGGACGGCTTCGGCCGGGACGTCGTCGGTGTACCAGATCGCGCTGAGCGTCGGGATGGCGATGATGACGAGCGCGCCGATGGAAGCGGTGATGAGGCCGATCTCGACGAGCGGGTTGCCGTGGCCGTCTTCGACGATCGCAGGCTTGTTCTCGTCGCCCGGACGGGAGCGGAACTTGATGACAGCGAAGACGAGCAGGCCGCCGACGAGCGCGAAGAGGACGACGACCAGCCAGACGGTCGCCATGAAGACGTCGTACTGGACCTGGGCGACCGGGCCCTTGGGGTCCAGGGTCGACTGACGGACGGTGAGGTCGGCCTTCGAGCAACCGACCATGATCATGGCCAGGAAGGGGGCGGCCAGCAGACCTACCCGACTAAAGAAGCGAGAAAACATAAAGGATGAGTTTCGGACGCCGGAAAATCCGTAAAAAGGTTGTCATTTGCAAGCCCCGGCAGGGCAAAACGGTCATTAAATCCGCCCGAACCAAGGAGGCGGGTTAATTATTTATGTAAACCATTTATTAACAACAACTTAATAACGATTAACCCCCATCAAACTGTCTAATAAGTCAAGTAACGCCCCTCATCACCCCCTCGACCGCCTTGGGGGTTGCACCGCAGGACGAGGTCTTTAACCCCCAACCTATGTCCTGGACCAGCCCTCATGGCACCCCTCTGCCCGATTGGCGGAAGCGTACCCTGATCATGGGCATCATGAACCTGGCCCCGGATTCCTTTTCCGACGGCGGCCAGCTCGGCGACGAAGCCGCCGCCCTGGCCCGAGCCGAGCAACTGCTCGCCGCCGGCGCCGACGTCCTCGACCTCGGCGCGGAGTCGACCCGCCCGGGCGCCACGCCCGTCGACGCCGCCACCGAACTCGGGCGCCTGCTCCCCGTCGTCAAGGCGCTGCGCCGACGCTTCCCGCAGGCCGCGCTGTCCGTGGATACTTATAAGCCGGCGGTCGCGCGCGCCTGCGTGGAGGCCGGCGCCGACCTCGTGAACGACGTCGAGGGAGGTCGCTTCGAGGCCCGCCCCGACGAGTCGCCGATGGGTTCGACCTGCGCGCGCCTCCGCTGCCCGCTCATCCTGATGCATCGCCGCGCGCAACCGGACTATGCGGATTTCTGGACCGAGGTGCTGCAGGACCTGCGCGGCTCGCTCCGCCGCGCGCAGGCCGCCGGCATGCCCGCCGAACAGCTCTGGACGGATCCGGGTTTCGGTTTCGGCAAGACGCCCGCGCAGAACCTCACGCTCGTGCGCGACCTCTCGAAGATCGCGGCGCTGGGCTTTCCGGTGCTGCTCGGCACGAGCCGGAAGTCCACGCTCGGCTTGGTGCTCGGAGAACCCGACCCGCTCCGGCGCGGCCCAGGCAACGACGTCACGGCCGCCTGGGGCATCGCCCAAGGCGCGTCGATGATCCGGGTCCATGACGTGGCGGCGCTCCGGCCGATCGTCCGTATGGCCGACGCCCTGAGGCACGGCCCGGGCTGGACGCCGCCGGCCGAAGGTTGAGGCATGGCCCGTTTAAACCCTGAAAAAGCGGGGAATGGAGCCAGCAGTCGGACTTGAACCGACGACCTGCCGCTTACAAGGCGGCTGCTCTACCAACTGAGCTATGCTGGCCAACTTCCCTATTCACAGGGTTGTTCACAGCCCGCCTGTGTCAACCCTTAGGGAAATAAGGCGATTAGGGGTTGAAACCGATTTGGTTTTGCACGCAATTCTACCACCCCAAGCCCCGTACCCATGCGTATCCCCGTCTCCCTTCTCGCCCTTTGCGCCATCGTCACCGGCTGCAACTCCTCGGTCGATCCGGCCAACGTCGACTCCGTCGTCGTGTCGTCGAACCCGACGGCCGCCGCCGTCCGACTCAATGGCGAAGCCGTCGGTCGCACGCCGACGACGATCAAGCTCGATCGCACCAAGAACTACGAGCTGCAGGTCGGCAAGGGCGGCTACCTCACCGAAGTCTCCGAACTGAAGCCCCGTCTCATCACCACGAGCGAAGGCATCGAGTTCGGCTTCCCGGCCACCGTGAAGGTCAACCTCACCAAGGTCCCGGCCGCGGGCGAAGCCGGCGTGCCGGTTTCCGACAACCCGGAATTCAAGAAGCTCTCGAAGAAGGCCCTCGGCGAAGACGCCGCCGCCAAGGAAGGCCTGAAGGCCGACATCGCCGCGACCAAGGAAGCCGCCGCCAAGATCCAGGCCTCCCTCGCCGTGCGCGAAGCCGCCAGCAAGGCCCGCCTCGCCGAGATCGCCAAGAGCATCGCCGCCGCCAAGGCCGCCCAGGGCAACGACGAAGCCGCCAAGGCCAAGCTCGCCGAAGCCGAACTCGCCCTCGAACAGGCCACCGCTGAAGCCGCCGCCGCCCGCGCCAAGGCCGAGAAGGAACTGAAGTCCGTCGAAGCCCGCCGCGCCGCCCTCGCCGGTTCCGAAGGCAAGGTCGCCGCCGCCAAGGTCACCGTCGCCAAGGCGAAGGTCGCCGCGAAGTCCTCCGACGATCGCCTCGCCCAGCTCGAACAGACCTACGCCGCCGAGATCAAGGCCCTCAACGAATCCCAGGCCAACTCCACCGCCGCGATCAAGGCCCTCAACGCCCGCGCCGACGAACTCGCCCGCGCCGCCAACACCTCCACCGCCTCCGCCAAGGCCGAAGCCGCCAAGGGCCTCGCCGACCTCCAGAAGGCCCTCGAAGAACAGAAGGCCGCCGCCGCCAAGGCCAACGAAGCCCTCGCGAAGGCCAAGGCCGAAGCCGCCAAGAATTCCTCCGCCGCCGCCGAGAAGGCCGTCGCCAAGGCCAACGCCGAACTGAAGGCCCTCCAGGCCAAGGTCGAAGACGCCGAGAAGGCCGCCGCCGCCGAGAAGGCCGCCGGCGAAGCGAAGGTCGCCGAAGCGATCAAGAACGCCGAGAAGGCCGTCGCCGATGCCAAGGCCGAAGCCGCCAAGGGCGTCGCCGAGGCCAACAAGTCCGCCGAGAAGAGCCTGGCCGACGAACGTCTCGCCGCCGAAGCCAAGCTGGCCGACGCCAACGCCAAGGTCGCCGAAGCCAACAAGGTCGCCGCCGCCGCCAAGGCCCAGGCCGACGCCCTCAAGTACTCCGAGTTCAACGCCCGTTACGCCCTGCTCGAAAGCAAGCGTCGCTCCAAGGCGATCACGGACGAAGAATACAAGGCCTCCCTCTCCGAGCTCCGCAAGGAACTCGGCCTCTGAGCCGGACTTAGGTCCGCCTCGCAAAGCCCGGCCGCTCGGCCGGGCTTTTTTGTTGGAAGAAAAAGCCGGGGGCCGCACCTTAACGGGCCTATGTCGGACACGCTCTCCCGCACGCCTCTCTTCGCCCTGCACGTCGAACTCGGCGGCCGCATCGTCCCCTTCGCGGGCTGGGAGATGCCGGTGCAGTACACGGGCATCATCGAGGAACACATGGCGGTCCGCCAGGCGGCCGGTCTCTTCGACGTCTCCCACATGGGCGAAGCCCGCGTCCGCGGCCGCGACGCCGCGAAGTTCCTCGACGGGATCATGACCAACGAGATGTCCACGATCAAGGTGGGCATGGCGCGCTACACGGTGATGTGCCAGCCCGACGGCGGCTGCGTCGACGACCTGATCGTCTACCGCCTCGCGGAAGATGAATTCCTGATCTGCCTCAACGCCTCCAACGCTCCGAAGGATATCGCCTGGATGCGCGCCCACCTCGGCTCGCAGCAGGTCGAGGTCCTCGACGAATGCGCCGCCTGGGCCCAGCTCGCCCTCCAAGGCCCGCGCGCCGAAGCGATCCTCGCGCTGGTCACGTCCACGCCGCTCGCGCCGATCAAGCGCTTCGGCTTCGCGTTCGGCGAAGTCGCCGGCGTCGCCGGCTGCCTCATCTCGCGCACGGGCTATACGGGTTCGCCGGGCTTCGAAATCTACCTGCCCGCGGCCTCCGCGGAAAAAGTCGCGCGTGCGCTCCTCGCCGCCGGCAAGCCCCACGGCCTCGTCCCTGCCGGCCTCGGCGCGCGCGACTCGCTCCGCCTCGAAGCGAACTACCCGCTCTACGGACATGAGATCTCCGAACGCATCTCGCCCATCCAGGCTGGCCTCGGCTGGACGGTGAAGTTCGCGAAGCCCGACTTCATCGGCCGCGAAGCGCTGCACCGCCAGGCCCAAGGCGGCCCGTCCTCCTCGGTGATCCTCTTCTCGCTCGATGACCGCCGCATCGCCCGCCAAGGCGCGGTGGTCTACTCCGGCGAGACCCCCGTCGGCGAAGTGCTCTCGGGCACGCAGTCCCCGGTCCTGGGCAAGCCGATCGGCACGGCCCTCGTCGCCGCCGGCCACGCGGCCTCCGCCACGCTGACGGTCGACATCCGCGGCAACCGCATCCCGCTCCGCCTCGCGACCGAGCCTTTCGTGAAGTGAAGGGTTGAAATAATCTCCGCCCACTTTACCCAGAAGCCATGAGCAACGTCCCTGCCGACCTCCATTACACCAAGGACCACGAGTGGATCAAGGTCGCCGCCGACGGCACCGCGGTCATCGGCATCACGGACCACGCGCAGGCCGCCCTCGGCGACGTGACGTTCGTCGACCTCCCGAAGGTCGGCGCCTCGTTCAACCACGGCGACGTCTTCGGCACGGTCGAATCCGTCAAGGCCGCCTCCGACCTCTACAGCCCGGTCTCCTGCGAGATCCTCGAGGCCAACGCCGACCTGAACAACTCGCCTGACCTGGTGAACCGCGAACCGTACGGCGGAGCCTGGATGATCAAGGTGAAGGTGAAGAATCCGGCCGAGCTCGCCGCCCTGCTCGACGCCGCCGGCTACGCCGCGACGCTCTGAGCGCACGCCCGCCCTTGCCCTGCGCGATTTTCAGCCCACAGTGACGGGCCGATGTCGTTCGCCGAAGTCCATGCCGCCCATCCTTGGGACGAGGTTCTCACCTCGGTCCAACGGAAGACGGATGCCGACGTGCTCCGCGCGCTCGCCCGCGCCGAGGCCGACACGGCCGATCTGGAAGATTTCAAGGCGCTGATCTCGCCGGCGGCCGCGCCGCACCTGGAGCGGATGGCCCGCCTGAGCCATGAGCGCACGCTCCGCCGCTACGGCCGCACGATGCAGCTCTTCGCGCCGGCCTACCTTTCCAACGAGTGCCAGAACGTCTGCACCTACTGCGGCTTCTCGGCCGGCAACAAGGTCCCGCGTCGCACGCTCAACCCAGGCGAGATCCTCCGCGAAGCCGGGGCGCTCAAGAAGCTGGGCTTCGACCACCTGCTGATCCTGACGGGCGAATCTAACAAGGTGGAGCTCCCCTACTTCGTCCAGGCCCTCGACCTGCTCCGTCCGCACTTCTCTTCGCTGTCGATGGAAGTCCAGCCGATGGAGACCGCGGAATACGCCGAGCTCCGTAAGCATGGCCTCAACGCGGTGCTGGTCTACCAGGAGACCTATCACCGCGAGACCTATCACGTCCATCACCCGAAGGGACGTAAGTCCGACTTCGCCTACCGCCTCGACGCGCCTGACCGCGTCGGCGCCGCGGGCGTCCACAAGATCGGCCTGGGCGCGCTCTTCGGCCTCGAAGACTGGCGCGCGGAATGTTTCTTCACGGCCCTCCACCTGCGCTGGCTCGAACGCAAGCACTGGCAGAGCCGCTACAGCGTCTCGTTCCCGCGCATCCGTCCGCACGAGGGCGAGCTGCAGCCGAAGGTCGAGATGACCGACCGCGACCTGGTCCAGGCGATCTGCGCCTTCCGCCTGCTGAGCGCCGAGGTCGAGCTGACGCTGAGCACCCGTGAGAGCCGCAAGTTCCGCGACCACGCCTGCCGCGTGGGCGTGACGGCGATGTCCGCGGGCTCGCACACGAACCCGGGCGGCTACGCCGAAGGCCGCGAGGCCTCGCTGGAGCAGTTCGCGATCGAGGACGACCGCTCGCCCGACGAAGTCGCCGCGATGCTCCGCGCCCACGGCTACGAACCGGTCTGGAAAGACTGGGATCCTTCCTACGACCGCCCGGTCGCCCTTTCCTGATGAGCCCTCTCCGCGTCTGGATCGACCACGAACAAGCCCCGGCCTGCAAGCCCGGCGCCCACGTGAAGCTTTCGGCCGACGAATCCGCCCACGTCGTCCGCAGCCTCCGTGCCCGCCGCGGCGACGCAGTCGTGCTCCTCGACGGCGAAGGGCTGGTGGTCGAAGGCAAGCTGGCTTCCGCCGATGGCGATGGCGCGATGGTCGAAGTGGTCCGTGCCCGCGTGGCCGACGCGCTCACTCCGGCGATCACTGTCGCCCAAGGCATGCCGAAAGGCGGCACGATGGACGACCTGGTGCGCTCCTGCTGCGAAGCCGGCGCCGCCGGGATCATCCCGCTCGAGACCGCGCGTTGCGAACTGAAGCTCGACGCCGACCGCGCCCGCACCCGCCGCGAACGCTGGCAGCAGCAGGCCGTCGAGGCTTGCAAGCAGTCCGGCCATCCGTGGCGCGCCGAGATCGCCGCGCCCATCCGCTTCCGCGAATGGATCGAACGCCTCCCGGCCGCCGTCGAAGGCGAACTCCGCCTCACGGGCTCGCTGGAGTTCGACGCCGAACCGGTGGCGCACCTGGATTTCACGAAAGCCTCGAAGGTAACCTGGCTCATCGGCCCGGAAGGCGACCTGACTTCCGAGGAGTACGCCGCCGCCCGTGCCGCCGGCTTCCGTCCGGTCGTCCTCGGCCCGACGGTCCTCCGTGCCGAGAACGCCGCGCTGGCCTGCGTGGCGATCACGCAGGCGCTCGCGAAGCGCTAAGTCAGGCCCGCTTCCGACGGCCGGGCTTCTTGGGCTCGGGCAGGATGTCATCGATCGCCCACTCGGGCCAGGTCTCGCGCGTGTACTGCTGCAACGCGAGGATGGTGTCGCGCAGGAGCGGCGACATCTCGCCGGTCCAGCGCAGGCCGATCTCCATCGGGGCGAACCCTTCGAGCGGTAGGGCGCGGACTCCGGGATCGGCGATGGCGTCCGCGATGGCGAGGTTGACGCCATAGCCTTCGCCGGCCGCCACATGGCTGGTGACCATCTCCATCGAGGTGGCCTCCCTGGCCTGCGGCCACTTGACGCCGAGACGGCGCAGGTCGCGGAAGAAGCTGCGCGTGACGCTGGAGTCCGGCGGCAACGCGACGAGCGGTACGGCCGGCTGCCTCTGCTTCCAGAGGTCGGCCGCGCGACGGACCGGGGACTTCTTCGGGACGAGCAGCACGAGCGGGACCCGCACGAGCCTGAGCTGGCTCTGCCGGCCTTGCGTCCGCGGCTCGAGCGGCACGATGGCGAGATCGATGACGCCCTCGCGCAGCCACGTCTCGAACTGGACCTGGTAGCCGGGCGTGAGGCTGAGCTGGAGCTTCGGATAGCGCGAGCGGAGGCGTTGCGTGACGGTCGGGATGTGCAGGCGCAGGACGAGCTCGGACGCGCCGAGACGCAGTTCCGGCCGGTCGGCGTCGCGCAGCTGCGCCTCCAGGCCGTCGAGCCCGGCGAAGAAAGGCTCGATCTGCGCGAAGAGCTTCCGGCCGGGAGCGGTCAGTCGGAAGGGCACCCGCTCGAAAAGCCGCACGCCGAGATTGGACTCCAGCGCCGACATCTGGCCGCTGACCGCGGGCTGCTGGATGCCGTAAGGGATGTGCCGCACCGCGGCGCTGATCCCTTGGTGCTTCGCCACATAATAGAACAGCTCGAGGTGATGGACGTTCATGACCGGGGCGCCATCCATGGTCGCCGAACCGAGGGCCAAGGCAACCCCCGACCCCGCCCGGCCGATACCCCCTATCAGGTTTATCGATTACCGCCCGGCGGCCGGACGGGGGTATCATATCAACCTTATGATCACCACCGTCCTCGCCACCCTCGTCGTCGTCCCCGAGCCGATCTACAACCTCGGGCAGTTCCTACTGGGCCTGTTCTACTTCCTCGGCACGGCCGGCGGCCGCCACTGAGCCGGCCTACTTGGGCAACGGTACCTGAGAATTACCCATGAGATAGGCGAGGAGATCGCGCTGCTGCTCGGGTGTGAAGGCCTGCAGGAGGCCTTCGGGCATGAGCGAGATCGGCAGGGTCTTGCGCGCCTTGACGTCCTGCTTGTCGATGACGGCCTCCTGGCCGACGGAACGCAGGGTGAGTGTGCGCTCGGTCTGCGCGCCGACGATGCCGCTCAGCACGCGGCCGTCCTTGAGCTCAATCACGTTGAGATAATAGGCGGCGTCGACGACGGCGCTGGGGTCGACGATGTTCTCGACGAGGTAGTTGAGGTCGTGACGGCCGCTGCCGGTGAGATCGGGGCCGAGAGCGCCGCCTTCGCCGTAGAGCTTGTGGCACTGTCCGCACACGCCGGCGAAGATCGCCCTGCCCTTGCCCTGGTCGGCCTTGGCGAGCGACTCCGGGGTGTGACGCGCCTTGAGCTCGGCAACGAGCTTGAGCTTGTCCGCCGAGGTCTCGCGGGTCTCGCCCCAGACTTTGCTGAGCTGTTCGTTGAGCTTGGCGTCATTGAACGCACGCACCTGACGGGCGGCGGAAGGACCGAAGTCGGCCTTCGGGATCTTGCCGGCTTCGACGGCCGCGAGGAGCTCGCCGGCGAAACGCTTGCGGGAGACGAGCGCCATGATGGCCTGCGGACGCTCGTGCGGGTAGAACTGCAGGTAGCGTTCGATGATGCGCTTCGCGACGCCATCCTGGTCGAACTGGGTGAGACCTTGGATGGCCTCCATGTTCACGCCGCGGACGTAGAGCAGCTTCTCGCAGACCTGCTTGAGCTGCTTGTCCTTGGCCTCGATGAGCGAGAGGAGCGCGGCGCGGCGCTGGTCCATGAGCGCGTTGTCGTCGAGGGCGATCTTGCGAATCTCGTCGAGGGCCTGGCCGTCGCCGAAGATGACGTTGAGCTGTCGGGCCTGATCCTGCGCGGCGGTGGCCGCCTTGGGGATGGTGGCCACGAACGCGTCCCAGGCGGCCGGCTTGGGAGCCTTACGCCAACCCTTCAGGGCGTCCGCGATGCCGGCGACGATTTCCGCCTGGCCTTCGGGCATCTGGGCGGCGTTCGCCAGCAGTTCGTTGAGGGCGGCCGGATCCTTGTCCCCGCCTTCGGCGATGCGACGGGCGAGGAGCTGGGTGACCTTCGGGATACGGCTGACGTGCGCGCAGTGCACGAGCTCGTCGAGCGGCAGCTCGCGGAGGCCGGTCCAGTAAAGCAACGGGAGGTTATGGTCCGTGGTGTCCTGCTCGTTGCGCAGGAGATGCTGCGCGACGAGCGTGCGCACGGGGACGGAAAGATGCGGCAAGGACTCGGCGAGCGCCAGGCGGACGCGCTGGCCGCGGGCTTCGCCGGCGAGCTGCAGGAGCGCGGCTTCCTGTTCCTCGGCGTTGGCGATGAAGCCGGTGTGGCTGGCGAACTTGGTCAAGGCGTTGTTCCGGTTCACGAGCGGAACGGTGAGCTCGCGCTCGATCAGGCGAGCGAGGACGTCCGGACGCTTCTCGGCGAGGAGCGCGGCCGGAGCGTAATGCTTGGTGTGCTGGGCGGCGAAGGGCTTGTCGGCCGACTTGACGGTCCGCATGGCCTGCAGGGTGGAATGGGCGTTCAGCGCGAGGACGCTGTCTGCTTCGGAAGCGAGCTTCTCCCAGGCGGCGGTGGCGGACGAAAGATCGATGCCCTTCCAGGCGCGTTCGCGGAGTTCCCAGCGGGCCATGCGGACGAGCCACTCGTTCTGGCTGCGCTGGAGTTCGACGAGTTCCGTCGGCGTGGCCTTGGCGAAGTCGACGCCGGGCTGCTTGGGCTCGCCGTAGCTGACCTTGAAGATACGGCCGGTGGTGCGATGGATGCCATCCTGGTCGTGGCACTCGCCGATGTCGCTCCAGTCGAGGATCGTCACGGCGCCATCCGGACCCTGGCTGAGCTCGATGCCGCGGAACCAGGGGTCGTCCGACTTCAGGATGTCGGGCTGGTGCTTCATGATCAGCGCGCTGCCCTTCCGCTCGATGGCTTCGACGTTCACGCGCCGGCCGTGCAGGTTCAGGGTCATGAGCTTGTCGCGATACGGCGACGGCCAGTTCTCGCCCTGGTAGATCAGCATGCCGACGTGCGCATGGCCGCCGCCGAAGCTGTCCGCGCCGCCGCGGCCGCCGTCGGCGTCGTTCCACTTCTTGCCGGTGTCCCAGTGATAGTGGTCCGCCTGCTGGTCGATGAGCTCGTACACGAACGGGTACGGGTCTTCGCCGTGCATGCGCTTGAAATGCGCGCCATGGATGCCCTGCCAGCCGTGACCGATCACGGTGTTGATGAAGAGCAGCTCATGGTCCTTGGTCCAATCGGAGCCCCAGGGATTGGTGGTGCCGTGGCAATACGGCTCGAAGACCTTGGTGACCGGATGGTAACGCCAGAGGCCGCCGGCGGTGGGCTGGCGCTTTTCCTTCGGCACGCCGGGGACGTCGATCCATGAGGTGCTGGAGATGCCGACGCGGCCGTAGAGCCAGCCGTCGGGGCCCCACTTGAGTCCGTTGGCGAACGTATGGCGGCTGGCGGCGGTGGTGCTGAAACCGTCGAGCACGACCTGCGCGGGACCGGCGGGCTTATCGCCGTCCATCGGGATGAAGAGGAGGTGGGGCGGGCACATCGCGTACACGCCGCCGAAGCCGCGCTCGATGCTGGTCAGCATCTGCACCTCGTCGGTGAAGACGGTGCGCTTGTCGAATTTGCCGTCATGGTCGGTGTCCTCGAGGATAAGGATACGGTCGCGCAGGTTCAGGTCGAAGCGCTCCTTGCCGTCGGAATAGGTGTAGTTCTCGGCGATCCAGAGGCGGCCGCGCTCGTCCCAGCACATCGCGATCGGCTGACGGACGTCCGGCTCGGCGGCGAAGAGCGTCGCCTTGAAGCCCTCGGGGAGGTGCAGCTGGGTGAGGGCGTCCGCGGGCTTGAGCACCGGGATGGTCTCCTTCTGGTTGTTATGCGGCTCCGGGAACGGCGCGGCGCAGGCGGCGGCACCAAGGACGAGAGCGAGACTGCGGGCGAACATGGGGGTATGACCAACCTGTACGGACGAGGTTCCGCTTCAATCCCAGACCAGAGGAAAGCCCTCCTCAGAAGCCCTTGGCGATCTGGCCGCAGACGTCCGTCGACGCGATCTGTGCGGGCAGAGCGGCCGAGGCGGGGGCGATGAGCACGGGCCAGTCGCGCGGGTCCTCGGGGATGCGACCGTGCGAACCCTTCACAAGCGAGGCGTCCTGCGAGATGACCTTCATGAGCGCCTTGAAGCCGAGCTTCTTCTTCAGCAGGAACCAGGCGATGCTGAGCAGCGGGAACCGGATCCTGGGGTCGATGAACAGCTCTACGGGGTCGTAGCCGGGCTTGCGATGGATGTCCACGGTGCGCGCGAAGTCGGGATCTCCGTCGCCTTCCTCCCACCAATAATAAGAGAACCAGCTATGGTCGTCGGCGATGACGACGAAATCGCCGCTGCGGACGTGCTTGATGCCGGCGGCGGCCTGGCCTTCGGCGTCGAGCACCTGCGCGACACCCGGCGTGGCGAGCAGGACCTTCCGGACTTCCTCGCGGACCGAGGGATCGAGGACGACGACATGCGCGACCTGGTGGTCGACGACGGCGAAGGCCTTCGAATTGAAGGTATCAAGGGTGAGGCTGCCGTCCTCGGGCTTGAGCTCGAGCCAGTCATGCTCCCGCAGGACCTTGTTCAGCGGGACGGCGCGGTCGACGGCGGTGATGGCGTACTCGGAGACGATGAGCACCTCGACGCCGCGGGCCTCGAGGAATTCGGCGAGGTCGCCCACGAGCTTGTCCACGTCACGGCGCGCGACATCGCAACGCGGATCGGCCGGACCGAAGCGCTGGAGGTCGTAGTCGAGGTGCGGTAGGTAGACCAGGCTGAGGTCGGGTTGCTCGTGCTCCTCGATCCAGCGGGCGCTGTCGGCGATCCACTGCGAGGACGGCAGGCCGGCGCGCGGACCCCAGAACGAATGGAACGGGAAATCCCCGAGGTCGCGCTTGAGCAGCTCCTTGTAACGCTGCGGGTAGCTGGCGATATCGAAAATCTTCCCGCCGTCCGCCTTGTAGACCGGACGCGGCGTGACGGAGATGTCCGCCGCGGTGCCCATGTTGTACCACCAGAAAAGGTTCGCGACCTTGAGCTTGGGGTTCTTGGCGTGCAGTTCGTCCCAGACCTTCGGGGCGAGCACGACGCGGTTCGACTGCTTCCAGAACTGCACCTCGCTGAGCGTGCGGTCGTACCAGCCGTTGCCGACGATGCCGTGTTCGCTCGGGCGTTTGCCGGTGAGATAATCCGACTGCGCGGTGCAGGTGACGGCCGGGAACGCCGGGCGGACCTTCGCGACGCTGCCCTGGGCGGCGCGCGCGGCGAGACGCGGCATGACGCCGGAGCTCAGGTCCCGGGCGGAGAGACCGACGACGTTCAGGACCGCGCGGCGCATGGCTGCTGATCCCGCGCCCGCAGTTCGTCGGCGGCCTTGCGCACGATGGCGGCGGCCATCTCGTGGACCTGCGTGGACTTGCCGATGGCGGTCGGCAGGACGAGCGTGAGCTGGCCGCCGAGGTGTTCGCGGAATTCTTCGAGGCCGGCGAGCATCGGGGCGCCGCCGTCGAGATGCATCTCGGGCGCGTAGATCCGGAAGCCGAGCGCGACGAGCAGGTTGAGCGAGCGTTCGGTCTCAGCCTGGCCGAACAAGCCGAGCTCACGGGCGCAGATGAGGTCGAGCGCCAGGCCGACGGCCACGGCCTCGCCGTGCGTCAGACGATGGTTGGTCATCGACTCGAGCTTGTGCGCGGCCCAATGGCCGAGGTCGAGGGGGCGGGCGCTGCCCAATTCGAAAGGATCGCCGTTGCCGGCGATGTGCTTCGCGTGCAGCTCGGCGGAACGGCGGACGGCGCGGCCGATCGCGGGGATGTTCCCGGCGGCGAGCAACCCGGACTCCTTCTCGAGGCTCGCGAAGAAGACGGGGTCCTTGAGGAGCGAGACCTTCACGGCCTCGACGAGGCCGTCGCGCAGGCCGCGGGCGTCGAGCGAGGCGAGCAACGCGAGGTCGTTGACCACGGCGGCGGGCACGGCGAAGGCGCCGGTGAAGTTCTTCTTCCCGAAAGTGTTGATCCCGTTCTTCACGCCGACGCCGGCGTCGCCCTGGCCGAGGGTCGTGGTGGGCATGCGCACGAGACGCACGCCGCGGTGGGCGGTGGCGGCCGCGAAGCCGACCGCGTCGAGGAAGGCGCCGCCGCCGATGGCGAGGACGTAGGAATGACGGCAGATCTTGTCGGCCTCGATCGCGGCGAGGGCGGCCTTGACGACCGCGGAATCCTTCTTGGCGGCCTCTCCGCCGGTGAGCACGAGCGGTTGGCGGGTGAAATGGACGCCCATGGCCTTACCATAGGCGGCGACCTCGGCGACGAAGCCCGGACGGGAATTCGCCAGGCCGGCATCGACGATCGGGATGACCTTGGCGCCGGCGAAGAGGTCGGCGAGGACCCGGTTACCCGCAGCGAACGCGCCTTCGGTGAAGAAGATGCGATGGCGGTAGGTCACCGCGAATTCGAGGTCAAGGGAGTCGTCCATAGCCCTGGGGAGGGTTTATCAGAAGAGGATAGACGCCCAAGGACAAGCCAAGTTCCCAACTTCGGCCTCCGTAAAGGCCCCAAACCCGCTTGAATCAGGTGGTCGGGATCCAGCGGCGCAGCAGCAGGGTCAGGCCGAAGGAGCCGAAAAGCATCACCCAGACGAGACGCGAAGCGAAGACGGCCCAGCCGACTTCGACGGACCCTTCCGTCCCCGCACGCATGAAGCCGACGTTGTAGAAGAAGAGGCCGGCGGCGGCGAAGTCGACCAGCGGGAACGCGGCGAGCCGGTCGGCGACGCGTCGGCCGACGCCGGCGGGAAGCGCATGACGACGATTCGAGGCGTAGATCCAGGCCCAGAAGAGCCCGCAGCCGATGAGCGCGGCCCTGGGGTTGGCGTTCACGTCCGGCAGCATCAAAACCAGCAGGAGCGGCACGGGCACGAGATAGAGCAGCCACTCGGCCCACTTCGGCGGGGTGCCAGGACCGGCCTCATGGCGCGCGACAAGCGTGATCGAGAACGTCAGCAGCCAGAGCACGCATGGGTGCGCGAGCAGCGCGACGAGGTTCCAGCCGCGGAAGTGCGGCCCGTCGATGAGCCCGCCGACGGCGAAGAAGCCGATGAGCGGCAGGAGCGCGCGGCACAGCCCCATGACGGCCGGCGCCCAGCTGACGCCCTTGTGCCAGCGATCGTAGACGAGCACGCCGCCGACCAGCAGCGCGACGAGCACGCAGGTGACGCCGCGATGGCCGCCCAGGGAGGCGGCGATGGTGCACCACGCTCCGAAGAACAGCGCGAGCCCGCCGACGACGAAGGCGGACCGGGCCGAGACGACGCCGGCCGGGATCGGGCGGGTGGAGCGGCGTTCGGTGTCCCAACGCGCGTCGAACGCGTCGTTGAGGATCATGCCGCCGACGTAGATGAGCGACACGCCGAGGAGCAGGCCGAAGAGCGACAGGAGTAATCCCATGGCCCACGGGAAACGGTCGGTGTAGACGTAGCCGAGCAGCCAGCCGGCGACGAGGTTGCTCCAGACCGTCGGCAGGTTCGAGCCGCGGGTGAGGATCAGCCAGGCACGCAGCTTCGCGAACATCTCAGAGGGGCTTCACGCCGCGCTGCGCCAGTTCGGCGAGCGTCCAGCGGTACTCTTCGGCGATCATGTCGGCGACGTCGGCCGCGCGGACTTCGGGCGGCAGGACTTCCCACGTATAGGTCTCGATCTCGAGTTCGCGGCAGGCTCCCGGCGCCCGGGCGATGACGTCGAGGGCGGCCTTGAGGTGGTCGTTCGTCGTGGAGAGTTCGTCGGAGAGGCGGTCGGCGTTGACCGGCACGTGGAAGTGCACGCGCAGTTCCTCGAGCGCGCGGAGCTGGTCGATCGCGGCCATGGCGAGCGGGATATCCTTGAAGCGCACGATCGAGCCATCCTTGGCCCGGCCCATGGTCTGGTGCAGGTAGGTGGGCTCGTGCATCTTCGCGAGGCGCGCGAGCGCGACTTCGGTGGGCTTGAGCTTCAACGCCGAGCTGAGGTGGAACTTGAGCACGGGCGCGCCGCCGGCGTTGAGGCGCGCGATGGCCTCGTGGGCTTCCTCGTACTGGAGCGCGAAGTGGCAGGTGTCGTAGGCGATGCCGAGGTGCGCGTCGACGAGGCCCCTCGCGGGCTCCTCGGCGCGGAGCTGCTCGAAGAGACGCAGCGCTTCCGGCGTGTTCTCGGCGTGGCCGATCGGCTCGGGCTCGAGCGCGAGGCGAAGGTGCGCGCCGGTGCGATCACGCAGGCGGGCGAGGTGCTCGGCGCATGCGAGCAGGTTGCGGCGCATGACCTTGAGCTCGTCGGCGTTACGCCCGAAACCCTTGAACGAACCCGGCAGCGTGCTGACGGTGCCGACCTGATCCGGCGGACCGAACGCGGCGAGGAGGTCGAAGAGGCGGTTGGTGTATTCGAGACGCGGGAGCTCGCACCAGTCCGGCGCGAAGACGTTGTCCTTCACGGCCTGGCCGTGGAACGGGCCGAACGGGAAGCCGTTGATGCCGGCGACGACGCAGTTCTCCTTGTCGAGCCACGCGCGGAAAGCCGCGAGCGTGGCGGGGACGGCGAGTTCCTTGGCGGCGAGGTCGCCGAGGCGCAGGCCGAGGACGTAGGTCTTGCCGGGCGAGACGCGGTCGCGTACGCGGAGCGCGTGGTCACGCAGGCCGGCGAACGTCTCGGCCCACCCTTCGCCGCGGTGGACGTTGGTGCAGTAGGCGAGGGAAAGTCCGGACGTGAGCTTCACGCGGGTCAGGCCTGGGCGGCGGGGTCCTTGAAGCGCGGCGACTGCGAGAGGAACTTCACCGGGTTGCCGTAGACGAGGCGGTCGATGGCGGCGGCGGAGTGGCCGCGGCGACGCATCTCCTGCGCGGCCTTGGGCACGGACAGCGGATCGCTGTGGCCCCAGTCGCACGCGCTGTTGAGCCAGACGCGCTGGGCGGAGACGGATTCGATCATGTCGACGGCGCGCACGGGCGTGGACTTCGATTCGGGGTAGAGCGTGATGCCGGCCCAGAAGCCTTGGTCGAGGACCTCGTGGATGGTGTGCTCCTCGACGTGGTCGATGATCACGCGCTCGGGCTTCACGACGCCGTTGGCCTTGAGGCAATCCATGATCAGGCGCGTGCCCTTGCGCTTGTCCTCGAGGTGCGGCGTGTGCACGAGGATCATCTGGTCGTATTGCACCGCGAGGGCGATGTGCTGCTCGAGCACCTTCATCTCGTTGCGCGTGTTCTTGTTCAGGCCGATCTCGCCGATGCCGAGCACCGTCGGGGCCTTGAGGAACTCCGGGATCAGCGCGAGGACGTCGGCGGCGAGCGCCATGTCCTCGGATTCCTTCGGGTTGATGCAGAGCCACGAGTAGTGCGGCAGGCCGTACTTGGCGGCGCGCTTGGGCTCGATCTGCGTCAGCTGGCAGAAGTAGTCGTAGAAGCCGTCGGCGGACTTGCGGTCGAAGCCGGCCCAGAAGGCGGGCTCGCAGATCGCGGCGCAGCCGGCGAGGGCCATGGCCTGATAGTCGTCGGTGGTGCGGCTCACCATGTGGCCGTGCGGTTCGATGTAGCGCATGGTCGTGGCTTACTTGAGGCCGGGCCAGACGCCCGAGGCGGCCTTGGTGTCGGCCTTGGCGATGGGCTCCGCGGTGGGATCGCTCCAGAGGGTCAGGATGCGGGCCACGCGGCCTTCGTCCTTCTCCAGGAGGAGCGGCAGGGCGGCGCGGAGGCCGCGGACGCGATGGTCGTCGGCGCCGGCGGCGCGGTCGAGGCGGTCGAGGAAGGCCGCCAGGTCGAGCAGCTTATACCGGGCGTCCATGAAATGCAGGTCGGCCACCTGGTCGCGGGTGCGATCAGGGGCGCCGGGATGGGGTTGGGGGGTCGACATGGGGAGACGCGGCTGCCGCGCTTTGATGAGACACCAAAGTGCGGCAGAGGTCCCCGCTGGTCAAGCCACCCCGCCCGAAGGCGGGTGCCGGCTTTGCTTGGTTAGCAACGATTTATAGGCTCTGAAATACGATCTCAGCTCACCACCGTGAATGAAACTTACTCGTCACACATAATCTGGACCGTGTAGGCTTTAACATGCTCAACAGGGTCTGAACTTGGCACGGCCTTTGGGACATCAATCCCGGCGATCGATGCCAAGTTAAGGATATAATCCGATTTGACGGAAAAATTAACCCCCTGAGGGAGCGACCCACTCATACGAAGTGCCATTTCTTCGTTCAATGAGCTCACTACTATGCCGATAACTCGCCCATCGGCCAAAGCCATCGGGCCACCGCTGTTGCCTGGCTGTATCTGGGCAGTGTGCTGTATCTCACGACTATCGTCCCTAAGGCCTGCCATATCGCTAACTGACCCATTCGTATATTTTACGTTAGAGCTGACTGTCCCGGGCAAAGGAAATCCTAAAACAAAAACAGGTGAGCCCAACTTGCAGTGCCTTGATGACACTACCGGGGGAGGCAACTCGGGCGAACCATCTGCGACTTTCCATTCTCGACATTGGAGGATAGCCAAGTCCGCCTGTGGGTCTTTTTTGACAAGCACCGCGGGTAATTTTTTCTTCATTATGCCGTTATCGAAAGACACGATGTAATATTTAGTGTGATTTTGGATCACATGATAGTTTGTGAAAACATGTCCTTTATCTGTGAAAACCATCCCGGATCCAAATGATCTGGGTCGCGCGGGCTTCGCATAGGCCGTGGGCGGCGGCGAAGGCCTCCGATTTTCGGATACACGCACTGGCGCAGGTTTGGGTATAACATTGTTCACAGCCGGGACTTCCTTTTCGTACTCGGCCGCGGTCCACGGGGTCTTGCGGTCGGCGTACTTCTTCTTGATGGCGGCGACTTCGGCTTCCGTTACAGTGGCGCCAGCATTACCGAAGGAATTGTTCACGTAGGTCACAACGTCGGCGATGTCCTCGTCTGAGAGACCGGCGACCGGAGGCATCATGCTGTTATAGGTGACGCCCTTGACGGTAATCGGACCCTGCATACCGTGGAGGATATTTCGGACGGCAATGGAGGGGTCCATCGCGACCCATTCCGAACCGGCGAGGGGCGGGAAGACGGGATGGAGTCCCATTCCAGTTGGCTGGTGGCAGGCGATGCAGGTGCGTGCGTAGACGGCCTTGCCACGCTCCATGGAAGTGGCCTCAGGCGCGGCTATGGAAAAAACTGCCGCTAAACTATAAAATGCAGAGAATATTGCGTACTTTCTCATGTTCTTCAAGAAAGTGCGGCAGAGGTCCCCGCTGGTCAAGCCACCCCGCCCGAAGGCGAGCGGCTTACTTCTTGGCCGGCGCTTCCTTGGCTTCCTTCTCGTACTCGGCCGCGGTCCACGGGGTCTTGCGGTCGGCGTACTTCTTCTTGATCGCGGCGACTTCGGCTTCGGTGACGACCGGACCGCTGTTACCCCACGAATTACTCACATAAGTGACAACATCCGCGATTTCCTTGTCATTCAGAATACCCAATGCAGGCATGACGCCATTGTAGGTGACGCCCTTGACGGTGATCGGGTCCTTCATGCCGTTGATGATGTTGCGGACGGCGATGGAAGCGTCCTTGGCGACCCACTCGGAGCCGGCGAGGGGCGGGAAAACTCCGGGCAGCCCCATGCCATTCGGCTGGTGGCAGGCGTTGCAGGTACCCTTTGCGTATGCGGCCTTGCCGCGCTCCATGGTGGCGGCGTCAGGAGCGGCCACGGCGGAGGCGGCGAGGAAGCAGAGGGCGAAGGACTTGAGGGAGGTCATGGTTGAGCGAAGGAAGGTACTGGTGCGGGGAATAGGAAAGACCTCAAAAGGAAAAAGCAGTTCCCTTCATCCCGGGGGAGGTAATTAGCCTAGGGACGCCCGGGCATTAGGCCTGGCCGGTCGAGGTTTAATGCGACAAACAAGCTCCACGCGGCCCGGTCGGCCCATGGGCCTCGCACCCTATTAAAATGGGGTGGAAACCTGCCGAAAGCCCCCTAGCCTGCTTGGTATGAAAACGCCAGACGCCCGCCCGGACTGGATGCGCGACCTGCGCCCGGAAAGCCTGCGGAGCGTCTTCGACCACCTCCCGGGGGTGATGTTCTTCGCCAAGGACCTGGCGGGGCGCTTCACGATGGCCAACCTGGCCTTCGCCCAGCGTTGCGGTTTTCCCGACGAGGCCAGCCTGCTCGGCAAGTCCGACGCCGACATCTTCCCGGCGGAACTGGCCGCGGCCTTCAAGAAGAAGGACCTGCAGATCTGCCAGACGGGGCAGCCCCTCCCCCGCATCATCGAGCTCTTCCCGAACGCCGACGGCGAACACGTCTGGTACGAGACCACCAAGGTGCCGCTCTTCGACGCCTCCGGCCGCGCCTGCGGGGTCTGCGGCACGGTCCGCAGCTACGAGGGCACGAAGGCCCTCCTCGAGCCGTTCCTCCAGGTCGAAGCCGCCGCGGAGTTCATCAAGGACAACCTCACGACCGCCCTCAATATCGCCAAGCTGGCCAAGCTCACGGGGATGTCGGTCCGCCAGTTCGAACGCAAATTCCATAAGGCCTACCAGGTCAGCCCCCGCGGGTACCTGGTCCGCATGCGCGTGGCCGCCGCCACGGACCTCCTCCGCCATAGCGACCTGCGCCCCTCCGAAATCGCCCACCAGACGGGGTTCTACGACGCCAGTGATTTCTCGCGCCAGTTCCGCCGGGCGATGAAGGTCAGCCCGACCGAATTCCGCCGGCACTTGAAGGCCTGACCCCAGGGCCCGGGGAGAGGGTTTCCCCCTACTTGCCTACTCGACAGAGGGGGAGTTATTGGTTTTATTCACACCCGTACCCCCTCCCTCAACATACTATGAGCACAGAAACTACGGTTCCTAATGCGAAGCGCCTACTCTGGGCCGGCTTCATGGCTATCCTCGCGGCCGGCGTCGGCTTCGCCCTCCGCGGCGGCATCTTCGGCGCCTGGGCGTCCGAATACGGCTTCACCGCCTCCCAGCTCGGTGCCATCGGCGGCGCCGGCTTCTCGGGCTTCTGCTTCGGCATCATCATCGGCGGCGTGATCGTCGACAAGATCGGCTACGGCAAGCTCGTCGCGGTCGCCCTCCTCGGCCATATCCTCTCGGCCTTCGTCACCTTCGGCGCCTCCACCCCGCAGAACGCGTATGACTTCCTCTACTGGGGTATGTTCATCTTCGCCTTCGCGAACGGCACCCTCGAAGCCGTGGCCAACCCGCTCGTCGCCACGATCTTCCCCAAGCAGCGCACGCACTACCTGAACATCCTGCACGCCTCCTGGCCGCTCGGCATGGTCGTCGGCGCCCTCGCCTCCTACGCCCTCGGCGCTCACGGCCTCGGCCTCGGCTGGAAGGGTCAGCTCTCCTTCTACCTCGTCCCGACCATCGCCTACGCGATCATGTTCATGGGCCAGACCTTCCCGAAGTCGGAAGCCGCCGAGAAGGGCGCTGACCTTGGTGAAATGACCAAGGATATCGGCATCCTCGGCGGTGCCGTCGTCTGCTACCTGCTGACGCTGTTCTTCGCCGGCGCGCTCGGCCTCGAAACCGCGACCGCCAATATCATCGGCGTGATCCTCCTCATCGCGACCGCCATGGTCAGCCGACTCATCAAGAAGCCTTCGCTTGAGAGCCTTGCCGCCATCGCCGTATGCGCGCTGATCGCCCTGCAGGCCCAGTCCGCCCTTCACCTCAGCAACACCGCCGGCCTCGCCATCACGATTGCTCTCGTCATGGGTCTCGGCCTGACGATGGGCTGGACCTTCGGCTCCATCCTCCTCTTCGTGCTCTTCGTCACCCACGCCATCGTCGGCGCAGTCGAACTCGGCACCGACTCGTGGATCGAAGCCATCACCGGCAACCTCTTCACCGCCGACCAGGGCAAGGCGCTCTTCATCTGGACCTCGGCCATCATGTTCGGCCTCCGCTTCTGCGCCCACTTCATCGAGACGAAGCTCGGCCTCTCCCCGATCGGCATCCTGGTGACCTCCGCGCTCCTCGCGTTCGGCGGCCTCCAGCTCGCCTCGGGCATGAACAGCTTCGGCGTCGCGCTCGTCGCCCTCGGCATCTACGCCCTCGGCAAGACGTTCTTCTGGCCCACGATGCTCGCCGTCGTCGGCGACCGCTTCCCGCGCTCCGGCGCCGTCGCGATGTCCATCATGGGCGGCATCGGCATGCTCTCCGCCGGCCTGATCGGCGGCCCCGGCCTCGGCTACGCCAAGGACCGCTTCACGGGCGAAGCCCTGCAGCAGAGCGCCCCGGCCGCTTACGCCGCCAACAAGGCTTCCTCGGAGTCGAAGTTCCTCTTCCTCGCTCCAGTGACCGCCGTCGCGGGTGACAAGCTTGAAGCCGCCAAGAAGGCCGGCGACAAGGGCACGGCCGACCAGAAGGCCATCGTCGCCGCCAACCAGGCCGGTGACCGCGCCACGCTGAAGGCCGATTCCTTCCTGCCGCTGACCATGGCCGCGATCTACCTGCTGCTGCTCTTCTACTTCAAGAGCATCGGCGGCTACCGCGCCCTGAAGATCGAAGAGCAGGTCTAAGCGACCCGCCCTTCCCCGCCGAAGGCCGCCCACCCGGGCGGCCTTCTTGTTTGGTAGGTTTGCGAACGGTCCCCGTCGGTTCCGTCCTAGCAAATCGGCTTCCGTCCGCGGGCAGGATTGGGCTGAATGTGCCCACACCCCATGAGCAATCAGAAGATCCGCATCGCGCTGGCCGGCCTCGGCTTCGGCGCCGAATTCATCCCGATCTACCAGGCCCACCCGAACGCGGAGATCGTCGCGATCTGCCAGCGCAACCCGGAGAAGCTCAAGGCGATCGGCGACCGCTACAAGATCGCGAAGCGCTACACGGACTTCGACGCGCTCCTCAAAGACCCGGAGGTCGACGCGATCCACATCAACACGCCGATCCCCGACCACGGCCGCCAATCCATCGCCGCCCTCAAGGCCGGCAAGCACGTGGCCTGCACGGTCCCGATGGCGACCTCGATCGCCGAATGCGAGGAGATCGTGAAGCTGGTCAAGGCCACGGGCCTGAGCTACATGATGATGGAGACGGTGGTCTACGCCCGCGAGTTCCTCTACGTGAAGGAGCTCTACGACAACGGCGAGCTCGGCCGCCTGCAGTTCCTCCAGGCCTCGCACCAGCAGGACATGGAAGGCTGGCCCGGCTACTGGCCCGGCCTCCCGCCCATGTACTATGCCACGCACTGCGTGGGCCCGATGCTCGCCCTCACCCGCGCCGACGCGGAGTACGTCTCGTGCTTCGGCTCCGGCCGCATCGCCGAGGACATGGTGCCGATCTACAACTCGCCCTTCGCGGTCGAGACGGCCCACATCAAGTTCCATAAGTCCGACGTCTCGGCCCGCATCATCCGCTCGCTCTTCGACACGGCCCGCCAGTATCGCGAATCGATCGACGTCTACGGCTCGAAGAAATCCTTCGAGTGGCCGCTCATCGAGGGCGAGGAGCCCGTCCTGCACACGGCGAAGAAGCCGGAGCCGGAGATCCCGCAGAAGGTCAAGGTGCCCGACTTCGCCCATCGCCTCCCGAAGGAGATCCAGCGCTTCACCACCAAGGGCGTCTACGGCGAAGGCGAAGACCACCTGTCCTTCACGCAGGGCGGCGGCCACGGCGGCTCCCACCCGCACCTGGCCAACGAGTTCATCCAGGCGCTGCTCGCCAAGCGCGAGCCGTTCCCGAACGCCCGCCAGTCCGCCAACTGGACCTGCACTGGCATCCTCGCCCACGAATCCGCCATGGCCGGCGGCGAGATCCGCAAGCTCCCCGCGTTCACGTTGCCCGCGTGAAGGGTTGATCGGTTGATCCGTTGGCCGGTTGGCCAGAGGAAACAAGGGGCGGCAACAGCCGCCCTTTTTTGTGCCTCTGTATCTAGGTAGGGGCAGCACCGCGTGCTGCCCTAGTTGTATCGTACTGTCGTTCCCATCCGCTAACCGCCAACCGCTATCACCTTCAATGGGTAGGGTCGGGACCGCGTCACGACATAACTGTAGCTGAACAAAGGACTGAGTGGAGGTCTGCGTTGAGGCCTGCATGGATCAATCCCGCCACCTGAAGCGATACGTCCCCATACTCCATACTCGAAACTCCATACTCTGGCGCACATCTTGCCCCCGTGCCCCGTTTCCTCTCCGCCCTCTTCCTCCTCCCCTTCTCGCTCCTTGCGGCAGAACGTCCCTCGGTCGGCGCGATCCGCTGGGACGCGTGGAGCGGTGGAGGGGTGACGGAACAGGTCGAACAGACGCTCAGCCCGGAGAAGCATCGCGCCCGTCTGCCGTGGTTCGCGAAGGTCGATGCCGTCGGCCGCACGCGCATCGATGCATCCGCCGATGGGATCATGGAGCAGGAAATCGCGTACGCGAAAGACGCCGGTCTAAACTACTGGGCCTTCCTCACCTACCCGGAAGCCGATGCGATGAGCTCGGCGCTTGCCCGCTACCTGCGCAGCCCGAAGCGCGCCGACCTAGGCTTCTGCCTGATCCTGCATCAGACGCTTTCCGTGCCGGCCCCGCGCTGGCCAGCCGAACGCGATCGCGTCGTGAAGTTGCTGCAGGAGCCAGGCTATCAGAAAACGCACGGGCGCCCACTCGTCTTCGCCTTCGACCTGAAGACGGAGCACCCGACGATCAAGCAGCGCTTCGACGAACTTCGCGACTCGGCAAATTCAGCCGGCCTCAACCCTTACTTCGTTTACATGGGCTGGAGTCCGGCGCGCGATTTCAAGACCCATGCCGCGGAGGGCTTCGCGGCAGTCTCGGCCTACGCCCACCCGGGGAAGGAACCGATCTTCGCGAAATATGTCGGGGCGTTCGAGCAGCACGCCTGGGCCAACGCGCTCGCGACCAAGACGCCCTACGTCCCGCTGGTGACGACGGGCTGGGATAAGCGCCCGCGTCAGGATCATCCGGTGTCATGGGAGAAGAACGCCGGCTACGCCGACCAGAAGACCTTCCCCGCCGCGCCCACGAACGCCGAGCTCACCGCGCACCTCGGCCGCGCGCTCGCCTTCGTGCAGGCGCATCCCGACGTCTGTCCGGCGAACACGATCATCGTCTACGCCTGGAACGAACACGACGAAGGCGGCTGGCTCTGCCCCACCTGGACTCCCTCCGGCCAGCCCGACACCTCCCGCCTCGACGCCTTCCGGAGCATCCTGAGGTAGGCGCGCGACTGCGTCGCGTCCGCTGTCTCAAGGTAGGGCCAAGCATCCCTGCTTGGCCTTGCGGCCGACCAAGGCCGGTCAGCCCTACCAAACAAAAAGGGCGGCTCTTCGAGCCGCCCTCATCCTTCCCCCTTGCCCACGTGTCACCGTGCCAGCTTGCCCCCTCGAAGTAAGCGCACAGCGCTTACTTCGTATACATCGCATCCTTCGGATTCGCGCCCGAGACGAGATAGGCGAGCAGGTCGGCGACTTCCTGGGCGTTGAGCGAGTTGAGCAGGCCGACGGGCATCGGGCTGGTGGCGTCGCGGTCGATGCTCAGGATGTCGGAGCGGTTGATCGAGAGCTGGACGGAGAAGTCGAACGGGTTGACGGCGAGCTGCAGCTTGTCGCCTTCCTCGTTCAGGATGCGGCCGATGGTCTTGCCGCCGTCGACGCGGCCGATGACGGAGTTCGCATACTGGTCGGAGACCACGGCGCTGGGCTGGATGATGCTGGTCAGGATGTCGGCCGGAGCGGTACGGGCACCGAGACCGGAGAGATCCGGACCCTGCGCGCCGCCGTTATCGCCGAGGCGGTGGCACTGCGAGCAGAGCGCGGCGGCGAACATCTTCTGGCCGTTGGCGAAGTCGAAGGACTTCTTGGTCTTGGCGTCATCCCAGGCCTTGAGGGCTTCGGCATGCGTCCAGAGACGGCCGGGGCCTTCGGCCGTCGGAATCGGCGCGGCGGCCTTGCGTGGCGTGGCGGGAGCGATCTCCTCGAGGGCGGCGCGCTCGGCTTCCGGCGCGGCGGCGAGCGACTCCTTGCGGATGTTGCGGACGAAGCCCTTCAGGGAGTGGCCGCCTTCGGCGAGCGAGAGTTCGTCGAGGAAGCGGAAGAACTCCTTGCGGAGCTCCGGGGTCCAGCCGACGGTCGCGCGGCAGAGATACACGGCGAGACCGATGCGCGTGGACGAAGGCGTGACGGCCATCGCGGCGGCGGCGGCCTTGGCGTAGCCCGGGTGACGCGCGAGCACTTCCGGGTCGGCGACGACGGCGGGGCCGGGCTGGGCGAACTTCATCGCCTTGAGCACGCGGGCCGGCGCAGTGGGCTCTTCAAGGTAGATCGCGACCAGCGCGAGCTGGCGGTCGAGCGCGTTGTCGCCGGAAGGCAGGCGCTCGGCGCATTCCTTGCCGAGACGGAGGGCGGTGGCGGCGTCGGGCTTGCCGCGACGCGAGAAGGCGATCTGGAAGACGCGCAGGCGGTCCTGCTGCTGGCGAAGATCCTTGGACTTCGCGGCGGAGTCGGCGGCGGCGACGATCGCGGCGAGGTCGGAAGCTTCGCCGCAACGGGCGAGGGCGGCGGCGGCGTTGAGCGCGAGATCGACGTTGGCGTCGGCCTTCACGCGGTTACGCCAGGCGGCGACAGGCTGATGCTCGACGGCGATGCGGGCGGCGAAACGCACCCAGCGGTCGGCGTGGCCCATGAGCGGCCAAGCCTTGTCGAGGGCGGCGGCGGAAGGAGCGACGTCACGCAGGGCCTCGAGTTCGCGGCGGAGCTTCTGCTCGGGCGTGGCTTCGAACCAGCCGGCGGGCGCGGTGGATTCCTTGCCCTGATAAGAGATGCGGTAGAGCGCGGCCTGGCCGCCGCGACCGCCGATGGTCACGTACATGTGTCCGTCCTGCGGGCGGATGACGGCGTCGGTGACGGAGAAGGGCTTGCCGGCGGCGAACACTTCCTTGCGGGCCTTCCATGCGCCGCCTTCGGGCTCGAGGACGATCGCGTAGAGCGTGGCGTAGGTCCAATCGCAGGCGAAGAACGCGCGCTGGTAGGCGATCGGGAACTTCGCGCCGGTGCCCATGGTGCAACCGGTCGGGCTGCCCGGACCGATGTCGACGATCGAGGGCTGGGAGTCGACGAGAGCCTGGGCGTTGTTGCCGGCGCCGGAGCGCCAGCCGAGTTCGCCACCCGGCGTGCAGAGGTTGATGCGGGTGGGGCGATACCAAGGCGCGCCCATGTCCCACTCCATGTCGGAGTCGTAGGAGAAGATGTCACCGTCCGGAGCGACCGCGCCGTCGTATGGATTGCGGAAGCAGGTCGTCACGCGGATCCAATCCTTGCCGTCCTTGTCCATGCGGGCGATCCAGCCGCCCACGGCCCTGATGCCGGCCGCGTGACCGTTGGCGTCCTCGAACTTCTTCAGGAGGTCGTCTTCGTCGTAATGCTTGGCGGGAGCGCCGGCTTTCTCGTCGTCGGGCAGCTTGGTGTGGTTGCCGCCGAAGACCAGGATCGAGCCGTCGCGGTCGAGGACGAGCTGGTGCGGGCCGTGTTCGCCGGAACCCTTGAGGGAGCGGAGCATCGTCTGCTCGGCGTAGGAACCGTCACCCTTGGTGTCGCGCAGGCGCCAGATGTCGCCCTTGCCCTTCTCGCTCGTGCACGCGTAGAGCGCGCCATGGGCGAAGAGGAGGCCGTGGCAGCCGATGGCTTTCGTGTCGATCTTGGTCACGACAGGCTTCACCGGATCCTTGAGGGAGATGCGCCAGAGTACGCCGCCTTGGTCGCCGGCGACGAGATCGCCTTCGGGCGAGACCGCGAGCGAGACCCAGGAACCCTGTTCCGGCTTCGGTACCGTGTAGAGGAGCTCGGCCTTGAAGCCCGGTCGGAGGATGAGTTCGTCGGCCGGAGCGACGGTGCCGCTCGCGGTGCGCTTGCCGTTGGCGGCCTTCTTGCCGGCGGTCTTGTTGTCCGCGAAAGGATTACCCCAGGGCGCTTCGCCCATCTTCTTCACGACCGTCGCCGGCGTCCACTTCACGTCATCGAACGCGACGGCTTCCCAGCCCTTGCCCGGATCGGCGAGGGAGGCCTTCGCGTTGGCGCCGGATTCGGCGAGCACGGTCTTGCCGGACGAGAGGCGGAAGGACATCGCGGCGATGCCGCCGTCGTTGCGACCGAGGACCGCGATCGTGTTCACGCCGGCCTTGAGGTCGCCGCCGACTTCGGCGGAGAAAGCGGTCGCCCAATCATCGGAGCCGCCGAGCTGCTTGCCGTTGAGCCAGACCACGCAGTGGTTATCGGCGGTGGCGAAGAGCTTGGCCTTGGCCGGGACGTCCTTCAGCTCGAAGGTGGAGCGGAACCAGACCTGTTGTTTGGCGACGTTGTTCTTCGACCCCCAGATCCAGAGCGTCTCGGCCGAAGCGACGGCCGAAGCGAGACAGAGGGTGAGCAGGCAGAGCAGACGGGATAGCATGGGGAGATGCGGGGTTGTCTCTGGGATAGGGGGCAATCCCACGCTGGCAAGCATCCCCACGGGCGCAAAGCCCGCCTAATCGCCCCTTTCCCGCTTATTTACGTCTTGCCCGCCCGCCATCCAGGGACTTCCTCAACAGTCCTGGTTAGGAGGGGTGGCAGAGTGGTCGATTGCGTCTGATTCGAAATCAGATGAACCGCAAGGTTCCGGGGGTTCGAATCCCTTCCCCTCCGCCAGGTTACTTTAACATACGAGAGTATAGAGTCTCGAGTATGGAGTATAGGCGGACAAGCCGACCGAAGGGATGAGAACCCGGGGTTCGGTGAGCCCGCAGGGCGAACAGGCGATCCGCAGGATCGGGACGCAGTCCCGGAGCATAGCGCAGCCAATCCCTTCCCCTCCGCCAGGATAACTTTCAGGGGACACGTGGGCACGAGTAACGGTGACACGGGGCCGATGCCTTCGTGCCCTCAATCATTATCTCCCTGGCCAACCGGCCAACTGGTCAACCGGTCAACTAATCCTCCATCGTTCTGGTCCACTGAGCCTCCAAGCCTCTGTGCCTCTTATGTCTCCCCCTTGCCCACGTGCCCACGTGTCAACGTGCCCCCTCGCGGCTCTGCCGCGCTGGTAGGGGCAGCACCGCGTGCTGCCCTAGCCTGTCTCTAGGTAGGGACGTGATTACCATCGCGTCCGTTCGCGGACGGACATGCGCTTTCATCGAGCCCGGCTAAGACCCGACGACTTCACCCCTCGGCTTCGAACGGCGGCGATGGCAATCGCCGCCCTACCTGCCCCATAGCCGCCACCTGCCACCCGAAACGGCTGCCTACACTTTTGCACTTTTGCACGCGGCCCCGCCGCATTTGCACCTTTGCACATTGCATTTCCCCTCGCGACGCCCTCGCGCCCCCACTCCACGCTCGATACTCCAACCTCACCCTTCTACCTTCCTGTCCACGGACCCCCTTACCCTCGAGCCCCCGCCGCCATGCGCCTCGCCCCCGTCCTCTGCCTGCTCCTGCTCTCCGCTTTCGGACTGCGCGCCGCGGATCGCCCGAACATCCTCTTCATCCTGGGCGACAACTGGCGCTTTCCTCACGCCGGCGTCCTCGGCGACCCGCACGCCCGCACGCCGGCCTTCGATCGCGTCGCCAAGGAAGGCGTGCTCTTCACCCACTCGTTCAATCCGGCACCCTCCTGCTCGCCGTGCCGCTCGAGCCTCCTCACGGGCCGCGCGATCCATGAACTCGGCGAACGCGCGTCGCTCTGGAGCGGCTTCCCGCAGGACACGCCCGTCGTCACGCAGCTACTCCGCGAGGCGGGCTATGCGATCGGCTACCAAGGCAAACCCTGGGCGCCCGGCAACGCCGAGATCTCGGGCTGGAAGGAAAATCCCGTCGGCCCGAAGTTCGCCGGGCTCGACGCGTTCCTGAAGGCCCGACGCCCGGACCAGCCGTTCTTCTTCTGGCTGGGCAACACCGACACGGCCACGCGCGGCGGCAAACGGCCCTATCTCGACGACGCCAAGCAGGCCGGCATCGACCCGGCGAAACTGCCGATCCCGCCGGAGCTGCCCGACTGCGCAGAAGTCCGCCTGGATCTGCTGAACTACTACGGCGGCATCCTCCGCATGGATCGCGAAGCGGCGGCCGCGCTCGCGACCCTCGAAGCCGCCGGCGAACTCGAGCGCACGCTGATCGTCTATGCCTCCGACAACGGCTGGCAGATGCCCCGCGGCCTCGGCAATTGCTATGACCAAGGCTCGCGTGTCCCGCTGGCGATCCGCTGGGGCCAGCACGCCAAGGCCGGCCTGAAGGTCGATGCGTTCGTCAACCTCGGCGACCTCGCCCCGACGTTCCTGGAAGCCGCCGGACTGACGCCGCCGAAGGCGATGACGATGCGCAGCCTGACCGGCCTGCTCCGTGGCGAACCGGCCGCCGGACGCGACGCGGCCTTCATCGAACGCGAACGCCACGCCGACGTCCGCAACGGCCACCTGAGCTACCCGATGCGCGCGGTCCGCACCCGCGACTTCCTCTACGTCCGCAACGTCCGCCCCGACCGCTGGCCCGCCGGCGATCCGGATAATCTCTTCCTGCACGGCCGCCCCTTCGGCGATGTCGATACGACCGCGACGAAGGACTTGCTGCTCGCCCATCAGGCCGACGAACTCGGCCGCCCGTTCTTCGCGCGCATCTTCGGCCGGCGGCCGCCCGAGGAACTCTACGACCTCCGCAAGGATCCACACCAGCTGACCAACGTCGCCGCCGACCCCGCCTACGCCGCGGACCTCGCCGCGCACCGCGCCCGCGTCGACGCTTGGATGCGCGAGACCCGCGACCCTCGCCTCGATCCGAGCTACGACGGCTGGGACCAGTTCCCCTACTACGGCAAAGCGCCGAAGTAAGGGAACGCATCCGCTGGACCCAAGGTAGGGGCAGCACCGCGTGCTGCCCTAGCTGCCTCTTAGGTAGGGACGGCTCTCCGAGCCGTCCGCCCAATCACCCATCGGCGGGCTCGGAGAGCCACGCCCTACCCAAGCCTCGCCTACTTTGCCTCAGGGCCCCTCGTTCACACCCCTTGCCCATATGTCACCGTGCCCACGCGCCCCCTACGACTCTCGTAGCACTGCTTCGCAGCTGTTCACCATGCCAGCATTTCCCCTGTCTCTCCCCGCACTCCATACTCGATACTCCATACTCTCGACGCGGCCTGCGTCCGCGCTTCACCCCACCCTCAGCTCCCGCTCCACCTTGTCGACCGCATCCTCCATGCGCTCCATCGCGCTCCGGAGCACGGCCTCGACGACCTCGCTGTTCGGGATCCGACGATGCGAGGCGAGGATGGCCTCGACCGAACAGACGAGGAGCGGCGTGGGCGCATCGACGAGGAAGAATTTCACGCCGCGGGTCTCCGCGTTGAGACGCGAGACCATCTTATGGGACCGCTGCGCATCTTCATCGTCCAACGCGAATGGTAGCACGACCTGCAGGTTCATAATCTCCGGCGCCGCGGCGGCGTCGAACGACAACGTGAACTCCCGGCGGCCCTTCCGGAAAACCAAGCCACCACGATAAGGCCCCGAGCGGGGCACGACCTGCGCCTCCTCCCAGGCGACCGTATTGATCGCGCGTGAGTACAGGATCCGCAGCTCTTCGTAAGGAATCAGCATACCCTCACCTTACCCAACACCCGCCCACCTGCAATCCCGAGGTAAGGACAGCACCACGTGCTGTCCTAGCTGCATCTGCCTTGGGTAGGGACGTGATTCCCATCACGTCCGTTCGCGGACGGTGATGCGGCTCCGACGAGCCCGGCTAAGACCCGACGACTCACCACCTACGGTCTCGAACGGCGGCGATGGCAATCGCCGCCCTACCCAGCTCCATCAGGTTGTCTCTACTTCGCAGCTTGCCAGCGTGCCAGCATGTCCCCTCGCGGCCTCCGGCCGCGCCGGCTGCGCCGCGCTTCACTTCTGCCCCGCCCGCATCTGCAAATTGGCCTCGGCGAACGCCTCGCCCATGAGCGCGAAGGTCTTCGCGCAGCCAAGATAATGATAGCCGCCGTTAGAGGCGCCGCGCTTCAGCATGGCGGCTTCCTCCGGCGTGATGAGCTTGGCTTCGTAGTCCTTGAGATACTGGCGGATCTGTTCCTCGTTCATCTTGCCGTCGGCGTTGGCCGAACGCTTGCCCTTGTTCCTGAGCTCGAAGCCCATCTGCCGGACCTTGTCCTTCTTGTCCTGGATGGCGCCGAGCTTCTCATCCCAGAACGGCGCGGTCCGCACGGCGGCCACGTTGCCCTTGAACTCCGGCAGCGCCGCCGGCGCGGCCATGGCTTCCCGGAAGGCGAGATTGTCCTCGCTGCCGGGATCCTTGCCGCCGACGCCGAGCACGCCGATGACGAAGGGGAGCTTGGGCGCGCCGAGATCCTTGCGCACGTCGCGGATGAGCGCGGCGAGATAATCGGAATAAGGCGCGAAGCGGTTGCCGGCCGCGCCCTTGGGCTGCTTGGGATAGAAATTGCCGTCCACCATGTCGTTGAAGCCCTGCAGCCAGACGAAGCCGGCCAGCTCATAGCCTTCCTTGGGATCGTAGGCCGGACAGACGCGCCCGGGATTCGCCAGCACCTGCTTCGCATGGGCGATCATGAGCCGATAGTAATGGCCCGAGTCGGCAAGCGGATGCCGGTCCTTCTCGAGGTCCACCTTGGTCCGCGGATACGGACCCGCGCCCGGCGAACGGAAATCGTAGTTCAGGGACTTGCCGCCCCAGGCCGCCTTGATGAGCAACACGGGGCCTTGACCGGCACGCGCCATGGCCAGGCCGAAAGTATACTCGGGCCCGATCTTGCCGCCGTCCTTGGCCGGATCCTGTCGCGAGCCATAACCGGTCGTCAGCGGACCGAAGCCTTCGCCGTTCTTGTCGCCGATGCCGGTGTAGTAAGAGATCCACACGTTCTTCGCGACCACCGGCTTGCCGTCGGACCCCAACATGCGCTTCAGCAACGGCGCGGTCGCGGGGTCTTCGCCGATGTAGTCGATGGTCTCGACCTTCGCATGGCCTTCCATGTTCGACTGACCGACGAGGATATAGACCTGCAGCGGCTTCGCCGTGACGACGCACGCGGCCAGGACGAACCACGCGAATAAGGAGACTCTCATGGCTCTCTTATACCCCACCCATCCCATCCCGCAATCCGAAGGTAGGGTCGGGACCGCGTCACGACCTAGCTACCTGAGGTAGGGACGTGATTGCCATCACGTCCGTTCGCGGACGGACGTACGGCTTCAACGCGCTTAGCTAAAATCCGACGACTTCCCTCCTGCAGCTTCGAACGGCGGCGATGGAATTGCCGCCCTACCCACCCCGCCACCCGGGGCTGCCACCCGCCACCCGAAACGGCTGCATCCACCTTTGCACTTTTGCACGCGGCCTCTGGCCGCATTTGCACCTTTGCACACTCATCCGGTTCACCCTGCCAGCAGTTCCCCCACTCGTCATCCCCTTGCCCACGTGTCACCTTGCCCACGTGCCCCCTCTTGGCGCTCTGCGCCAAGTCACCATCCCGCCGCCCGGCCTTCGCGCGAACGGGGATCATGCGCGCCGACGAACGGCCCGTCCTTGGCCGGCTGGCCGACGGCTTGGGTCGAGCCGATGGCGTCGACTTCGTTCAGCACGTGCCCTCGCCGACGGAGATCGGCCTTCGTCGCCTCGGGCAGCGACTTCTCGATGCGGAGCTCGTCCGGGCTCCACTGCTGATGGAAACGCGGCCGCGCCAACGCCGGCGCGGGCGTGTCACCTTCGTCCAAGATGTGCAGCAGCGCCAGGAGCGTCTGCGAGATGATCGTCGGGCCGCCCGCCGCGCCGACGGCGAGGACGGGTCGCTCGCCTTCGAAGACGAGCGTGGGCGACATGCTGGACAGCGGGCGCTTGCCGGGCGCAGGCAGATTGGCCTCCGCCCCGACCAGCCCGAACGCGTTCGGCGCCCCCGGCTCGGCGGCGAAATCATCCATCTCGTTGTTCAGCACGACGCCCGTGCCGGGCACGACGACCTTGGAGCCGTAGGAGGTGTTGATGGTCGACGTGCAGGCGACCCAGTTGCCCGCGGCATCGGCGGCCGAGAAATGCGTGGTGTGCTTCTCGAAGACATGCTCGTCCGCCCTCGGCGGCGTGCCGTGGTCCTTGACCGGCGTGACCTTGTTGACGTCGATCTTCGCGGCAAGGCTCTGGCCGTAATCCTTATCGGCCAGCCCGCGCGGCACCTTGGTGAACGCGGGGTCGCCCAACCAGAAAGCCCGATCGGCGAAGGCGAGCTTCATGGCCTCGGCGACGACGTGGACGGAATCCTCCGCTTTCACCGGGCCCTTGGCCTCGAGGATGTTCAGGATCTGGGCGACGTGCACGCCGCCGGAACTGGGCGGAGGCATGCCGACGATCCGACGTCCGTGATAGGTGGTCTCGAGCGGCGTGCGACGCTTGAACGCATAGGCGGCGAAATCCGCCTCGGTGATGAGGCCGCCGTTCTCGCGCATCCACTTGGCCGTGGCCTGCGCGAACGGGCCGCGGTAGAACCAATCGGGGCCGCCGGCGCCGAGCGCGCGCAAGGTTTTGGCGAGCTCGGGCTGCTTATGCAGTTCGCCTTCCTTCAGCGGCGTGCCGTCGGCATGCAGGAAGGTGGCGCGCGATGACGGGAACTGGGCGAGGTCCTTGGCGACGGCGGCGTTGCGCGCGGCATAGGCGCGCGGCACGGGGAAGCCCTCCTCGGCGATCTTGGCGGCCATCTCGCAATGGACCTTCCACGGCAGCTTGCCGTAACGCGTCACGGCCTCGTGGAAGACCGCGACCTGACCGGGCACCGCCACGGCGAGGGCGCCGGTGCGACTCAGCTCGGGCACCGCGTGGCCGTTGCGCACGAACATGTCCGCCGTCGCCGCCGCCGGCGCGGTCTCGCGTCCGTCGAGCGCGACGATTTCGCCGGAAGGCAGACGAAGGAGGAAGAAACAGCCGCCGCCGATGCCGGAGTTATGGCTGTCGACCACCCCGAGCACGAGTCCGGTGACGACCGCGGCATCGACCGCGTTGCCGCCCTGACGCATGATCTCCACGCCGGCCTCGCTGGCCAGGTGATGCACCGCGGCGACCATGCCCCGACGCGCTTCCTCGGCGGCCTGACCGACGGCGGCCAGCAACATGAGCACGAACAGGGGCAGTCGCTTCATGCGATTACCGTAACCACGCGTTCACCCACCGCAATCCTCGGGTAGGGACGCGTCCGCGCTATCGTGGTAGGGGCAGCACCGCGTGCTGCCCTAGTTGCCTCCAGGTAGGGACGCGTCGGCGACGAGTCCGCCGTCTCGGGGTAGGGCCAAGCATCCCTGCTTGGCCGGGCGGCCGACCAGGGATGGTCAGCCCTACCCGCAACACTCCATACTCAATACTCGCGCCCACCCCCATGCCCACGTGCCCCCTCGCCCCTCTTACCTGGCCTTCAGCCAGCCGAGGTCGAAGCGCGCCAGGCGAATCCCGGCTGAGCCTTCGTAGAGACAGAAGATTTTTTCGCCGTGCGACCCGAGATCAGAATAGGCGGAGGGGCCGGCCTCGAGGGTGCGGCTGACCGGCCAGGTGCGACCGTCATCGACGCTGAGCATCACGGTGAGGTTCTCGCGCTTGCCACGTCCACCCGGGATCTCCTGGCCGGCCTTGTCGACGGAGACGCGATGCGGCGCGGAAAAGAGCAAGCCCGGGGACGGCGCCGTCAGCGTCGTGAGGCTGGCCATGCAGACAGGCTCCCAGAGGTCCGGATGGAAGGCGGGCTTCGTCCAGCCGGTCGCGCCGTCCGCGGAATAGGCCACGAGCTTGCGGTTGGGCTTGGCGGTGGTGCGCGAGACCAGCATGACGCGCCCATCGGCAAGCTCCGCGGCCACGGATTCGTTCGGTCCGCCGATCTCCGGCTGGTTCGGCATGGCGACGTCGCCCGCCTTCCACGTGAGGCCGCGGTCGTCGCTCACGATCGTGCCGGCGAACGACGGGCCATGGTCGCCGACCTTGCCGTAGGCGAGCCACACAGGGACGACCAGCCGGCCCGACTTGAGCTGGATGCCATGGCCGGGGCCGGTCGCGATGACTTTCCAGTCCTGATATTTCCGGAAGGGTTCGAAGACAGCGGTGATCTCCGTCGGGGACGACCACGTGACGCCATCGTCGGTCGAACGACTCAGGAACGCCTGGGCGTAGTTGACGCAGTAAAGCAGGGTGATGACGCCGGTCTCGCGGTCGGCGACCATGACGGGGTTGTTGACCGTCTGCTCCTTCTCGCCGCCCGTCTTCTTGTGGGGATTGCCCTCGAGCCGGGCGCCCTGGTGCGCGACCTGCGTCGACGATGACCACGTCGCGCCCCCGTCGGTCGAGCGACGCATCCGCACCTCGATCTCACCCCAGTCGGACTTCCCATCGCGACGGGCTTCGCAATAGGCGAGGAGCGTGCCCTTGGGCGTCACCAACAAGCCTGGGATCCGGTAGACCTTCACGCCGTCCATCCCGAAAGGAAAGACGTCGGCCTGCTCGAGAGACTGCGCCGAAATCCTGCCGGCGAGGAGGACAAGGGCGAGGAGGGCGAGTCGCTTCATGGGCCCACCCTAGGCGTCGTTTCGCCGCCCGCAATCCTCCGGATGGGACGCGTCGGCCCACGCGTCCGCCCCGTCCCTGGGTAGGGCCAAGCATCCCTGCTTGGCCGCGGCCGACCAAGGATGGTAGCCCCTACCCTAAGACCTTAAGCCGAAACGACGTAAAATCCTTCGCGACGGAAGATCGCCGCCACGGCCGCCTCGCGCTCCTTGGAGTCGGTACGTAAAGGGCGCGCGAGCATGTAGATCTCTTTCTTCACGGACGGCTTGAGCCCATCGAGGTCCGCCAGGCGCGTGGAGAGCTCGATCGGGCGGATGCCATACTTATAGATCCAGCCGCGCTGGGACTTGTACTTCAGAAGGTGTTGCAGGTAACGCTCCTCGGTCGGGAGGCCCGTCTCGCCGACATAGATGACCTGCTTCGGCGACTTCTTGCCGCCTTCGTTGGCGCGCAACACCCGCTTCTTGTCCGCCGGCGTGAAGTGCTTCAACGGCATCAGGAGACCGGCGTAGACGATCCGTTGCGGGGTGCTTTTACGTTTGGCCATGCCCTCACCCTGCCCAATCCCCATTCCCCCGCAACCTCCTGGCAGGGACGCGTCGGCGTACGCGTCCGCTGTATCGTGGTAGGGGCAGCACCGCGTGCTGCCCTAGTTGCCTCTAGGTAGGGACGTGATTGCCATCACGTCCGTTCGCAAGCGGACGTAAGGCCTCAACGCGCTAAGCTAAGACCCGACGACTTCCCTCCTGCGGCTTCGAACGACGGCGATGGCAACCACCGCCCTACCCATCACCCGCCCCGCCACCTGCCACCCGGGGCTGCCAGCTGCCACCCGGAATGATGCACCACCCCATACTCAATACTCTATACTCGATACTCGCACACTCCCCATGCCCACGTGCCCCCCATGCGGCACCACCGCGCTCACTTCGGCACCACATCCTCGAACTTCGCGCGCGCGTCGCCGACCTTAAGGTCGGTGATATAGACGATCTTGTGCGTGGCGACAGGCTTATCGGCATCGAAGCGCGCGCGTACGGCGGGCTTCTCGACATGCCACTCGGGATGATAGATCCCGGTCTTCATGTAGGGCGTGTACTCGAGTCCAATGGTGCCGTAGGTGTTTGGTCCTTTGAGGTCCGCGACGAGCTTACCGTCCTTCCAGACCTGGATGAGGCCGTCGTCGTTCGGCGACCACTTCGCGTGGATAACCCAAGCCGTCCAGACGCCGGGTTGGACGCGGTCCTCGAACTTCGTCTCGCGCCGGGTCGGCTTGGTCTTCGGATCGCCGAAGCTTTGGCGCATGAGCCAGCGGTCGTCTCTGACCGAGATCTCGAGATTGGGATAGGTGGCGCGGAAATTCCCGGGGACGCCATGCCATTGCATCACGATGTCGACCGGCTTCGCCGGATCCCGCACCCACTCCTTGGGGATCAGCACACGTTCACCATACCAGCGTTCATTCCAGCCGTTCTCGTGAGGCAAAGAGATCTCCGATCGGAAGACATCCGGGGCCCGCACGACCGAGAAGCGGACGGCCTTCTTTCCCGGCAGATCCGGCGCGTCGACGATCTGGATCAGGTCCGGATTCGGCGCGGCCACCTCGTAGTTGGCGTTCTCCGCGAAACGCCACTTCTTCGAGAAGACGCCCGACGCGAAATCGTCGGCGAAGATCACCGGCGTCTTCGGATCAAAAACCTCCGCGGCCGAAGGCGGACGGAATTTCGGCTTCGGAACATCCGCGGCGAAAGCGCCGCCGGCAATGACGAGAAAGGCGATGGAACGCAGCATGGGGGAGATTTGAGAGTATGGAGTATGGAGTATTGAGTATCGGGGCGAGTCAAAGAGACGCGACTCTACCTCGTGCCCACGGGCCCTCCGTCCCACGTGTCCTCGATTAATGTCTCCCTTGTCAACCGGCCAACTGGTCAACCGGTCAACTATGCCTCTCACTGGTCCACTGAGCCTCTGTGCCTCCGTGCCTCTAGTAAGTCTCGTCTGCCTCCCTTGCCCACGTGTCACCGTGTCCACTTGCCCCCTCACGCGCTAGGCGCGTGTTCCACCTTTGCACTTTTGCACTTTAGCACTTTAAAACCCTACCCCTGCCCCCACCCCTACCCCTTTCGTCACAATGCCTCGCCCCTTCAGCACCTTCTCCCTCCTCCTCGGCCTGACCTCCTTCCTCGCCGCAGAACCCGTGCCCGCCACGATCGTCGTACGCGCGGACAAGCCTGGCCTGACAATCCCGGCCGACTTCACCGGCCTGAGCACGGAGAAGAAGCTGATGTCGCGCGACTGCTTCAGCGCGCAGAACCAGGACCTCATCGCGCTCTGTCGCACCCTCGGACCCGGCGTCTTCCGCATCGGCGCCAACAATGTCGACTCGACCTTCTTCAAGCGCGAGGGCGCCCCGCCCTTGGAATCGATGCAGGACAACCGCTACGTGACCGACCCGCGCACGATCGGCCCGAAGTCGGTCGACGCGTTCTTCGACTTCGCCCGCGCGGCGGGCTGGAAGGTCATCTACGGCGTCAACCTCGGCGCCAACGATCCCGCGATGGCGGCCGACGAAGCCGACTACGCCTGGAAGGTCGGCGCGAAGGAGATCGTCGCGATCGAGATCGGCAACGAACCCAACCTCTACCCTAAGGGCCCGAAGCGCGAAGGCATCCGCCCCGGCAACTGGCGCTACCCGCAGTACAAAGCGGAGTTCACCGCGGCCTATGACGCGATCAAGGCGAAGGATAAGCAGATCCCGATCACGGGTCCGGCCGTCACCAAGAGCACGAACTGGATGCCGCTCTTCATGGCCGACTTCAAGGACCGCATCGCGCTCGCCACCTCGCACGTCTACCACCTCTCCGCACCCGAGGCCGACCCGAAGGCCCAGCGCTTCACGTCGGTCGAGAAGCTCCTCGGCGAGAAGTATCCCGACGACTGGATCATCAAGCTCAAGGACGCCACTTCGGTCGGCGTCCCCTATCGCGTCGGCGAGTGCAATACCGCTTCCGGCGGCGGCAAGCGCGGCGTCAGCAACGCCTTCGTCTCCGCGCTGTGGGCGATCGATTTCATGTTCGACGTCGCCCAGGCCGGCGGCCAGGGCGTGAACTTCCACGGCAGCTTCACCGCGAACAACTACTCGCCGATCGTCTTCGACAAGAAGACGTCCCGCTACGTCCCGGCGCCGATGTACTACGGCATGCTTTTCTTCAGCCGCGCCGCGCAGGGTCGCCTCGTGGCTTCCGAACTCAAGACCGACGCCAATTTCGTAACCCACTCCGTGCTTGGCGCTGACGGCAAACTGCGCGTCACCCTTGTAAATAAGGACCTCAGCAAGCCGGTCGCCGCGACGATCAACGCCGGCGCCAAGTTCACCCAAGGTCAGGCGCTGCGTCTCAGCGCACCCTCCGCTTCGGCGACCGAAGGCGTCACCTTCGCCGGAGCGGCCGTGAACACCGATGGCACCTGGGCGCCCAAGAGCCCCGAAGCCCTCACCCTTTCCGCCGGCCAGACCACCGTCACCCTGCCCCCCGCCTCGGCGGTATTGCTCATTCTGGAATGAGGTAGGGACGCGTCGGCGACGCGTCCGCTGTATCGTAGGTAGGGTCGGGACCGCGTCACGACATAGATGTCTCAAGGTAGGGACAGCACCACGTGCTGTCCTATCTGTCTTAAGGTCGCGACGCCGTCGCGCCCCTACCCGCCACCCGCTACCCGGAATGATGCACCACCCATACTCAATACTCTATACTCGACACTCGCACACACCCCTTGTCCCCGTGTCACCGTGCCCACATGTCCCCTTCGGCCTCTGGCCACGCTCTTTTCCCGTGCCTCCGACCCTCCAGCCCTCTAATAAATCCCTACCCCTACCCCTATTCCGCCATGCCCCTCTACGGAACTGCCCTGCTCGCAGTCTGCCATCTCCTTGGCATCCTGTTCGGTGAACTGCTTGGTCGCGCCCTCGGCGTCCAGGCCAACGTCGGCGGCGTCGGCATCGCGATGCTCCTGCTGATCGCCGCCCGCCTCTATGGACACCAGCGCGGCTGGCTCGAGGCCAAGACCGAAGAGGGCGTCAACTACTGGGCGGCCCTCTACATCCCGGTCGTCATCGCGATGGCGATGCAGCAGAACGTCCTCAAGGCGCTGAGCGGCGGCCCGATGGCCCTCGCCGCGGCGATCACCACCGTCGCCGCCTGCGCGTGCTGCGTCTCCTTCATCAACCGCCGCGAAGTCGTCGCTCCGGCCGACGCCGCCAAATAAGCCATGGACTCGCTCCTCCAGAAGCTCGCCGTCGAGAACGGCCTCGTCCTTTCCTTCGCCGTCGTCGGCCTCGTCGTCCTGTGCTCGGGCTATATCTCCCGCAAGCTCACCGTCGGACGCGTCCAAGGCTCAGCCATCGCCATCCTCATCGGCCTCGCCCTCGCCTATGTCGGCGGCCGGATGACCGGCGGCAACAAAGGCCTCGCCGACGTGACCTACTTCAGCGGCCTCGCGCTGATGGGCGGCAACATGCTGCGTGACTTCGCGATCGTGGCCACGGCCTTCGAGGTCCAGCCCTCCGAAGCCAAGCGCGCCGGCTGGATCGGCGCCCTCGCTCTGATTATCGGCACGGTCCTTCCGTTCATCATCGGCGTCTCGATCGCCTACGCGTTCGGTTACCGCGACGCGATCAGCCTCACCACCATCGGCGCCGGCACGGTCACCTACATCGTCGGCCCGGTCACCGGCACCGCCATCGGGGCCTCGTCGGAAGTCATCACGCTCGCCATCGCGGTCGGCGTCTTCAAGGCCATCCTGGTGATGGTCACCACGCCGATGCTCGCCAAGTTCATGCGTCTCAGCACGCCGCGTTCAGCGATGGTCTTCGGCGGACTGGCCGGCACGGTCAGCGGCGTCTCCGCCGGCCTCGCCGCGACGGACCGCAAGCTGGTCCCGTACGGCGCGCTCGTCGCGACCTTCCATACCGGCCTCGGCTGCCTGCTTTGCCCTTCATTGCTTTACTTCGCCATCCGCGCCCTCTTCCCTGCCCACGTCTGATCCGATGCCCGACCTTCCGCTCATCGCGCGCGCCCGTGCGCACGCCTCCTCCGTCGCCTTCCGCACCCCGCAAGGCGCGACGACCTATCAGGACCTACTCAATCGTTCGGCGGCCCTCGCCACGACGTTGCTCGCCGGCGCCGACGACCTGAAGGAAGCGCGCGTCGCCCTCCTCGCTCCGGCCGGCGCTGCCTACGTCGCCGCGCAGTGGGGCCTCTGGCGCGCCGGCGCGGTCAAGGTGCCGATCTGCCTCACGGCCACCGAGCCGGAATGGGAATACTCGCTGACCGACAGCGGCGCCTCCGCCGTGATGGCCGACGCCGCCAGCGCCAAGAAGATCGCCCCGCTCTGCGCCCGCCTGGGCCTGCGGCTCATCGACATCGACGCCCCGGCCGGCCCGGCGGGCAAGCTACCCGACCTCACGCCTGCCCGTCGCGCGATGATCCTCTACACGAGCGGTACGACGAGCAAACCGAAGGGCGTCGTGACCACCCACGCGCACATCGCCGCGCAGATCGAGAGCCTCATCCAAGCCTGGGAATGGCAGGCTTCCGACCGCATCCCGCTGTTCCTGCCGATGCACCACATCCACGGCATCATCAACGTGACGAGCTGCGCCCTCTGGGCCGGCGCCACGATCGAGCCGTTCGCGAAGTTCGACCAGCCGGCGATCCTCGACCGCGTGAAGGACGACGCCTACACGCTGTTCATGGCGGTGCCCACGATCTACGTGAAGCTCATCCAGGCCCTCGAGGCCGCCCCGCCCGCCGAACGCGCCGCGATCGTCGGCGGCTTCCAGCGCATGCGCCTGATGGTCTCCGGTTCCGCCGCGCTCCCCGCCAGCGTGCATGAGCAGTGGACCGCCCTCACGGGCCAGAAGCTCCTCGAGCGCTACGGCATGACCGAGATCGGCATGGCCATCTCCAATCCGCTCCGCGGCGAACGCCGCCCCGGCGCCGTCGGCCAGGCTCTCCCCGGCGTCGAGGTCCGCCTCAAGGCCGAGAACGGCGACATCATCACCGCCGAAGACACGCCCGGCGAGATCCAGGTGCGCGGCCCGAACGTCTTTACCGAGTATTGGGGCAAGCCCGCCGCGACCGCGGAATCCTTCGAAGCCGGGGGCTGGTATCGCACCGGCGACATGGCCGTGCTCGAGACCGGCTACTACCGCATCATGGGCCGGCTGTCCGTCGACATCATCAAGAGCGGCGGCTACAAGCTGTCGGCGCTCGAGATCGAGGCCGCGCTGCTCGAACACCCCGACATCGCGGAGTGCGCCGTGCTCGGCCTGCCCGACGACACCTGGGGTGAAGCGGTGAGCGCCGCCGTGGTCACGAAGAACGGCGCCGCACTCGCCCTCCCCGCCCTGCGCGAATGGTGCAAGTCCCGCCTCTCCGTCTACAAGGTGCCGCAGCGCCTCGTCGTCGTAAAGGAGCTCCCCCGCAACGCCATGGGCAAAGTCACCAAGCCCGCCGTCCGCGGCCTGTTCGGGTAGGGACGCGTCGGCGTACGCGTCCGTTGTTCGGTTGAATCGTTGGATGGTTGATTGGGGCAAACGAGGGTGGGCAGCACCGCGTGCTGCCCTAGTTGCATCTTAGGCAGGGACGCGTCGGCTGCATCGTGGTAGGGGCAGCACCGCGTGCTGCCCTAGTCGCATCTTAGGCAGGGACGTGATTGCCATCACGTCCGTTCGCTATCTGACGTACGGCTTCAACGCGCTTAGCTAAGACCCGACGACTTCCCTCCCGCGTTCTCGAACGGCGGCGATGGCAATCTCCGCCCTGCCCTGAGGCTACTCCGCCACCTGCCACCCGGGGCCGCCACCCGCCACCTGAAACGGATGCTGGCTTCTTGCCCACGTGTCACCGTGTCAACGTGTCCCCTGCGAAAGCTACGCCTTCGCCGCATCGTTCGGATTCGGTTCCACGATCACCACGCGGCACTTCCGCTTCAGGGCGACGAGCACGCGCTGCAAGGCGGCGAGCGTCTCATAGTCGGGAGCCGTGGCGGCCACATAGGTGTCGTTGCCCGGGCATGATCCGTCATGGAACTCGATGCCCCCGATATCGCTGTAATCGCCCGTATCGATCTCTTCGGCGTTCAGTTCGAGCTCGTCGAAGACGTCACGGAGATAAGGGACTGCCTGGGCGCCGGGGCAGCTGTGGCGGTACCAGTCAAACTCATGGTCCTCCTGGCGGCTTTCGCGCTCGGAGCGCTGTTCGCTTTCCCATTCGTCACGGGCTTCCTGGACGCGCTCTTCGAATTCCTCTTCGGATTCTTCCTCGTCCTGCTCGAACTCCGCTTCGTCGAACTCTTCTTCGTCCTCATCCTCGAGGTCGGGCACCTCGTCGTAGATCGTGCCGTTGAGGCAAAGTTCGAAGTGGTGGCCCGACCAGAATGCGCGGATCTGGTCGCCCTTGGCGCTGACCTTCTGTCCTGGCAGGGCAGGCAAGAGTTTGCCGGCTGAAGTCACCTTCGTCTCACCGACCAGCTTGAACCAGTCCGGGGTGAAAAGCGCGATGCCGCCTAAGCTCAGGGTTTTCAGGAAATCACGTCGGTCGTAACTCATGGTAGAGTTACTCTACCAAAACCTGTCCGGCTCGCCAGCGGGCCCGTTGTCATAGAGTGGCATAGGGCAGCCTGCCTTAGGCAGGGACGTGATTACCATCACGTCCGTTCGCAGGCGGACGCACGGCATCAGCGAGCTTAGCTAAGACCCGACGACTTCCCTCCTGCGGCTTCGAACGGCGGCGATGGCAATCACCGCCCTACCCATCACCCTACCCCGCCACCAGCCACCCGGGGCTGCCACCCGCCACCTGAGAGCGGGTTGAATCGTTGGATCGTTGGTTAGTTGGAGAGATGCCGAAGCAAACCCCGGCGCCCGGCAATCAGATCGATTCAACCATCCAAACATTCAACTGATCAACTCATCGCGGCCTAGGCCGCGCCCTATACTCTATACTCGATACTCCATACTCTCGTCGCCCTCACTGCCCGACATAATCAACGACGAGTGCTTTCTCGAGTATGTCGGGCAAGAGGGCGACAAACTCCTGATGCGCGGGCTCATGGAGATACTGCTTCTCCAGCGCTTCCTTCGAGGCGAACGTCAGCGTGAAGATATGGGTGAAGCCCTGATCCAATCCTTCCGGACTCACGTTCGTGCCCCACTCGAAGGCCTGGATCGCCGGCAGCTTACCCGGCAGTGCCTTGAAGGCCTCGACCACCCCGCGGACTTTCTCCGCGGGAGCGTCGGCCTTGAACTGGAAGATCACGATATGGCGGTAAGAGCTCATGTCCCTAGCGAGTCCACCTGACGGCTTCCGTCAACCCTAGGTAGGGATGCGATGACATCGCATCCGGTGTATCTCAGGTAGGGTCGGGACCGCGTCACGACATAGTTGTCGCTAGGTAGGGTCGAGCGGCCCGCTCGACCGCGGACGCGACACCGTCGCGTCCCTACCATACGACTGACCGGGCTGGTCAGCCCCACCTCTCCCTTTGAAGTCGCAAATTGCGACTTCAAGTTTCACCGCCCGCCACCCCAAACGTCTGCCTCCACCTTTGCACTTTTGCACGCGGCCCCGCCGCATTTGCACCTTTGCACGTGTGGATTCCTTGCCCACGCGTCCCTTGCCCCCTGCGGCCATCAGGCCGCATCCCCCTCGCGGCCATTAGGCCGCGTCACCCCTTCAACTGCGCAAAACGCACGTGCAGGAGCGCGCGGCCTTTGGCGGCGAAGACGCAGGAGTCCTTGGTCGGGGAGAACTGGACGCCGTCGCACTTGGCCAGCTGGGCGCGCTGGACGGCGTAGGCGCGATGCAGGAGCACCGAGCGGACATGCTGCAGGATATCCTCGTCAGGCTTCGCGAGGAAACCCGCCAGATCCTCGACCTCGATCACCAGACCAGGAAGACGCTTCGACATGCCTGTAAACCAATGACGACGCATCGGAGTCGTAAAGACCTAAGAGGGCTGAGGGCCGGGACTAAGGGGTCAGGCCGCTCCCTGTTGAGAGGCGTGACTAGATCCAGAGGTTTTGGCCGTATTTAGTCGCACCCGTGACCATGGAGCGGCCTGACCCCGTTGGCTGAGTGGTTCATGTCAGGGGGTATCTGCGGTCGATGAACCCGACCTTACTTGGACGATGCGTCCATGGCCCGTCGTCGCCGTCTCATCTCCAACCAAGGTGCTTACCACGTCTACAACCGCTCCGAACTCGGCCAGCCGATCTTCGAGACGGATGCCGCCAAACAAGTCTTCCTGGATAGTATCCTCGTCGTCGCGCACCGCTTCTCTTGGCAGCTGCATGCCTATGCGATCATGACTAACCACTTCCACTTGGTCGTGACCACTCCGCGGGGCAATCTCAGCGAAGGGATGCACGCCCTCCAGTCAGCCTTCGCCAACAAGCACAAGGCCTTCCGGGGCGCGATTGGACACGTCTTCCAGTCCCGCTTCGGCTGCACGCATTACTCGGCCGGCCCTTTGTCCGCCCGCAAGATCGACTACGTCCACCTCAACCCGGTCCGGGCCGGCATCGTCACGCTCGAAGAGCTGGCCGACTACCGCTGGACCAGCTATCGCGCCTTGCGTCGCCCGAACCAGAGGGGCGAGCTTAGCCTCGGCCTTGCGCTCACCAGCATGCACGGCCTACGGGATGAACCTGCAGGCTGGGACGCCTACGAAGAAAGGCTTCGTTTCGTCCTCGCGACCGAGGGTCGTCCGGCAACTGACGAGGAAATATTCGGGCTTGTGCGCAAAGAAAAGGCAGGGCGACGGACGGATGGCGGCTTTGCGCCGGCCATCGCCGGAAAAAGCCAAGTGCTGCTACTTGCAGAAGAGCACGCTCGCTGGGAGCAGGTATTCCGAGGCGCCCTTGCTTCCCTGGGGCGTGGGGACGAGCAATTGAGCGCACCGCCGAAGGCGCAGGCTTGGAAAGTCGCCCTGGCCAGAGAAGTGCGCGACGCACACGGGATCAGCACCTCATGGCTCGCGAGACGGATGGGGTTTGGCTCGCCGTCTTACCTCCGGAAACTCCTCTGCTCGAGCTAAGGGGTCAGGCCGCTCCACCATTCACGCGCGCCTAAAAACGCAACTTACAGGGATTTTAAGGAGCGCACTCTATCAGGTAGCGGCCTGACCCCTTGCTCGGCCTACATCATTTCTAATGACAGTCCAGAATGTTGACCCGTGGCGGGGCTGGGCTTTGATGGGCCCATGAGCTCCGAAGGCAACCGGTTCGGCCAACCCTACGTTTCGGACATCCTCGGGGAGCCGAAGAAGTCCACCGGCAAGCAGGCCGTCGCCGACTTCCAGTCGGGAGCCTTCACGCCGATCCTCGTCGCCGGTATCTGCAACCCGGCCGGGCCGACGCTCACGATCTTCTCTTTGCTTAAGTGTGACGAGGAAGGCGAAGCCTGGCTCTGCGAGCACATGCTCAATCCGTTCCAGACTTCCTTCCATCGGATGGCCCGCGTCCACCCTCAGGACGTCGGGTTCTCACCCCAAGGCAAGGCGACCACGGGCGTCGACGAGGCCTTGCTGTCCTTCGCCCGCGTGCATCTCGCGCTCGACCAGAGCTTCACGCCTGGCACCTATCACACCTATTGCGCCGCGGTCTCCCGTCAGGCGACAGAAAGCGCCCTGCTCGCCTGGATGGAGAAATCTGACGGCACGCCCTGCGACCTCGAGGACCTGACCAACGCCTCCCTGCGCAACGATTTCCTGAAGCGGGCATCCTTCGCGCGGGTCCAGGAACGGATCGCCTCGAAGCGCAAGCCGAACAAAGCCGACGCCGAGAAACTCCTCCGCGCGGCGCTCGAACCCCGCCAGCAAGCGGCCGAGCGCCAAGGCATCATCGAGGGCTGGGATATCGCGCAAGCCCGCGCGCCGCGGCTAAAAGTCGTGACGACGATCGCCGAGATCAAGGAACTGTTCGACCTGGTCGCCTCCGCCACCGCGGCCGGCGACGGCAAGCCCACCGGACCAACCCACCCGAACGAGTATTATGATGTCGGATCCGATGCGCTCCTGGTGACACGCCCGGACCTCTTCGGCCAAGGCGTCCGCCGGGATGGCCCGCCCGGCCAACGGACTGAGCGCGCCGCCAAGCCAGCCGAACCGCAATACCCGGCCGACAGCTGGGCCGCCCACTGGTATCAGCTCGGCAAACGCCATGGCAAGAAAGGCGCCTACGCCCGTCCGGCCGATGGCCTCGAGGCCTGGGGTCAGCTGACCGATGGCTCGAGCATCCAGAAAAGCGTACGACTGGCCGATTGGCCGAACATCATCGGGGCTTTCGACGACAAAAAGTTCTCACTCGGGCAATTCGCCGTCCGCCAGCAGGGCATCCAGGTCGAGGGCCGACCCGGCGTGACCTTT
>OFRH01000011.1_pt1 | contig 65846 bp, 58 predicted proteins | sample 1543111 | NCBI WGS metagenome assembly OFRH01 (sample SAMN07774220, study PRJEB24372) | wastewater metagenome | isolation source: Exp Tend NO 100WW | collected 2016-02
CAGTCTTCGGGGCAGGCGCCGGTCTTGATCGACTTCAGCGTGCAGAGCTGCACGCCGGCCGGATCCTGGTTGGCCTGATGGACTTGCTGAGCCTTGAAGATCAGCGTGTTGAGCGGCAGGTCGTAGAGCGCTCGGGCTTCGGTGAGGTTAGGCATATGTTGAGAGTATGGAGTTTAGAGTATCGAGTATCGGGGAAGGTAGGGGCACGACCACGTCGTGTCCTATGCAGGCAACGTAGGCAGGACTTCGTCCATCGCGAGACGGACGGCGCGGACGAGGTGCTTCACTTCGTCGGCTTGGATAGAGATCGGCGGCACGAACAGGATCGAGTCGCCAAGAGGACGGATGACGAGGCCGTGGCGACGCGCGGCGAGAGCGACGCGATAACCCGCGCGGGTATCGGTCGGCCAGCGATCGGCGGCGGCGGGCTTGAATTCGACGGAGCCCGTGAGGCCAAGTTGACGGAAGGCGCGCACGTGCGCGTGTCCGGCGAAGGCGGCTTCCATCTCACGTCCCAGGAGCGCGGCGCGTTCGGCGACCTGACCCGAGGCCAGCATCGGCTTCAACTTACGCAGGGAAGCCCGGGCGACCGCGCAGCCGAGCGGATTGCCCGAGAAGGTATGGCCATGGAAGAATGTCTTCCCTTCAGAGAACGCTCCGAGGAACGCCTCGTAGATCTTTTCCGACGTCAGCGTGGCCGCCAGCGGCAGGTAGCCCGCGGCGAGGCCTTTCGCCAGGCAGAGGAAATCCGGGACGACGCCTTCGGTCTCGGCGGCGGTGAGCGCGCCCAATCGTCCGAAGCCGGTGAAGACTTCGTCGAGGATGAGGTGCACGCCGTGTTGACGACATAGGGCGGCGACGGCCTTCACGAAGCCCGCCGGCTGCTGGACCATTCCGGCGGCGCCCTGCACGCGGGGCTCGAGGATCAGGCAGGCCGTCGTGGCGGCATCACGCTCGAGGATAGCCTTGAGCGCGGCCAGCGAGGCGGAGGCGTCGGAGCGGGCGACCTGACCGGCGCACTCGGCATGGACCGGGGCGGGGAAAGTCTGCGCGGCGAAGAGCCAGGGATTGAACCGGCGGTGGAACTCGGAGCGTTCGCCGACGGCCATCGTCCCGAAGGTATCGCCATGGTAGGCGCCTTCCATCGAGATGACCCCGCGTTTGGCGTCCTGGCCGACGAGCTGCCAATACTGGAACGAAAGCTTCAGGGCGACCTCGATGGCGTTGCTGCCGTTGTCGGTATAGAAGCAACGCGGCAAAGCGCCATTCGTCAGGCCGGCGAGGTCTTCGGCGAGCTCGGTCGCGATCGGATGATTCAGGCCGAGGAGCGTCACGTGGGCGATCTTCTCGGACTGCTCGCGTAGGGCGCGGTTCAGGTCAGGGTCGTTGTGGCCGTGGACGTTCGTCCAGACCGAGGCGTTGCCATCGAGGTAACGCTTCCCTTCCCCGTCGATCAGCCAGCTACCCTCGCCGTGGACCAGGTGCAGGCGGGGGTTGTCCTGATACTCCCGCATCTGGGTAAACGGGTGCCACCCGAAGCGCCGGTCGGCGGCATCGAGGGCGTCCGTGGCGGACGAAGCGGCTGCAGTGGCAGTCGGCACACCCTATGCCTAGGGCCCTCCCGCCCTATTGTTAAGCCCGAAGTAAGGGTAGGTTTACAATGGCCTAGGCCCTAGGTTTGAGCGGTTAGCGGTTGGGATCTTGCCTCGGGGTAGGGTCAGCACCGCGTGCTGACCTAGGATGCATCGAACGTTCGCCGCTAGGGCAGCACGCGGTGCTGCCCCTACCTCGACACCCGCGGATGCGATGTCATCGCATTCCTACCCTACTCCCTGGAGGGCGTAAGTCTCCCTAGCCTCCAATCGCCCGAAGATAAGCGTCCAGTTCGCCGAGCCGGAGATCCTGCCAGCGGTCCGACTCAAGGCGGGAAACCGTCGACTGCGTCACTCCCATACGCCGGGCCACTTCCGCCTGCGTGAGGCCAGCCAAATGGCGACGCACCTCCAGTCTGGCCGTGAAATCCGTGTCGGCGACCTTCTGCCTTAAAGCCGCCACGGCCTTAGGGGTATAACCAAGACTAGCCGCGAGCGAGAAGACGTCGCGATGCGTGCGGGACTTAATCGTGCGCGTGGCCATGTCCTGATTTGAAGCGCCCGACCCAACCATGGCAATATGCAATATCTGCATATTGGCTCTGCTTGTCACCTACCCGCAGGAGCCAGATACGCCGGGAGGGATGATCAAGGTATAGATAGATCCGGATGGCTGCCAGATTGCCTTTCGTGCCTTGGTCCACCGCCAAGACACCCTTCCCTTCAGGGTGAACCCATCCCGGCAGATGAAACCCAGGTGCTAGCTGCGGATTATTCAGCCACCAATGATGAAAGTGCTGCAAGCGGGTCAACGCGGCATCGCAGCTGGCCTCATGACGCTTGCGAGAGCGTCGAAATGATCGCGCGAACTCCTCCGTCGACTCCGTCACCCAAGCAGTGGACATGACGGTAGGTTTTTCAAGGACCCGACGGCCTCAACACAGGGAACTACCCAGAGTCAGGCGGATACGATGTCATCGCATCCCTACCCTCCCGCCACCTGCCACCCGGGGCCGCCACCCGCCACCTGAGAATGTCTGTATCTGCCAGCCTTTTCCATTCAGTCCTCCATTCAGCCCTCAACGCAGTCCTCCATTCAGTCCTCTCGTTTCACTTTGTGTTTAAAGTTCCCGCCACCTGCCACCATGCATAAAGGCGCCTAGGGCAGCACGCGGTGCTGCCCCTACCTCGATGCATGCGGATGCGATGTCATCGCATCCCTACCCTGCAGGCACAAAAAAGGCGCCGGGGTGCGGCGCCTGATTCGTCGATAAACCTGACGGCTTATTCGAAGTCGTAGATCTTGACGGAATCCCAGTAGGCCTTGCAGTCGGCGATGAAGGCCTGGTGGATCGGGTCGATCTGGTAGGCGTCATGGTCGGCATGGTTCTTGAACACGAAGAACTCGGCGAAGTCGTAGGAGGTGTCGATGATCGGACGGACAGCGTGCTTGCTCGGGATGCCGACGTAGCCGCTGTGGATGCTCTTGATGGCGAGCAGGCCGCGGAGTTTGGTCTCGAACTCGGCGCGCTGGGCGGCGGTGAGGTCTTTTTTCAGGTAGAAGAAGACGATGTGGTGGAACATAGGACGGCAAGGTTTGGCCAAGTCCCGCCCGAAGGAAACAGCAAAGTGCGCCGGGTAAAGGCGTCCTTGCCTCAGGCGGGCCGCGGGACACGCTGGCGCCCTCGCATGCAGTCCCTCGTCCCCCTCTTTCCGGAAGTCACGCCCGCCCAGTGGGAGCAGCTGACCGCCATGGCCGCGCTCCACCGCGAGTGGAACGAGAAGATCAACCTGGTCTCGCGCAAGGACATCGAGAACCTCGAACGCCATCACTACGCCCCGTGCATCGCGGCGGTGAAGTTCCTCAAGCTCATGGACGGCTGCCGCGTCATGGACGTCGGCACCGGCGGCGGCTTCCCCGGCCTCATCCTCGCCGTCCTCTACCCCAAGGCCCGCTTCACGCTCGTCGATTCGGTCGGCAAGAAGATCACCGTCGTCACCGACATCGCCGAGCGCCTCGGCCTCAAGAACGTCGACGTCAAGAACGCCCGCGCGGAGACGATGAACCACGAGCACGACTTCGTCACCGGCCGCGCCGTGGCGGACCTCCGTACGTTCGTCCACAACACCCGCCAGCTGCTCTGCAAGGGCGCGAAACACTCCCTGCCCAACGGCATCCTCTACTGGCAGGGCGGCGACCCCGCCGAGGAGGCCGCGAAGTCCAACCTGAACCCCGTGTTCAGCTTCGAACTCCGCCCCCTGCTCTGGAACGACGAGAAATTCGAAGGCAAACGCATCGTCCTCTACCGCAGCCAGGACCTCCTGCGCTGCAAGAAGCCGGACATGCCCGGGATGACACAATAGGCCTGCCCCGTGCCTTGACCCGTGGACGGCAACCCGCACGGTTAAGGCGATGTCCCGTCAGAGACTCCCATTGAACCCGGCCGGCGAGCGCCTTGAGGCCCTCCTGCGCCAACGCATCGTCTACCTCGACGGCGCGATGGGCACCATGATCCAGCAGCTCAAGCTGCAGGAGGCAGACTACCGCGGAGACCGCTTCAAGGACCACCCCGGCCAGCTCAAGGGCAACAACGACCTCCTGGTCATCACCAAACCGTCCGTCGTCCGCGACATCCACCGCGCCTACCTCGACGCCGGCGCCGACATCCTCGAGACCAACACCTTCAACGGCACGTCCATCGCGATGGAAGACTACGCGATGACCCACCTCGTCCGCGAGCTGAACACCGCGGCGGTCAAGGTCGCCCGCGAGGCCGTCGACGCCTTCAAGGCCGCCAACCCCGGCAAGGACGCCTTCGTCGCCGGCGCCATCGGCCCGACGAACAAGACGTTGTCGATGTCCCGCGACGTCAACGATTCCGCCAAGCGCGACGTGACGTTCGTCCAGGTGCGCGACGCCTACCGCGAACAGGTCGACGCCCTGATCGACGCCGGCGCCGACCTGCTCCTTTGCGAGACGGTGTTCGATACGCTCGTCCTCAAGGCCGCCCTCTTCGCGATCGACGAGGCCTTCGAGGCCCGCGGCTTTAGGATCCCGGTGATGATCTCCGGCACGATCACCGACGCCTCCGGCCGCACGCTCACCGGCCAGACGACCGAATCCTTCTGGAACTCCGTCCGCCACGCCCAGCCGATCAGCATCGGCATGAACTGCGCCCTCGGCGGCGAGCAGATGCGCCCGCACATCGCCGAGCTGGCGAAGAAGGCCGACATCTACGTCTCCTGCTACCCGAACGCCGGCCTGCCGAATCCGCTCTCCCCGACGGGCTTCCCCGAAGGCCCGGAAGACACCGCCGCCATCCTCGAGACCTTCGCCCGCGACGGCCTCGTCAATATCGTCGGCGGCTGCTGCGGCACCACGCCCGGCCACATCGCCGCCATCCGTCGCCGCACCGAGAAGTATCCGCCCCGCGTCCCCGGCGCCGTCCCGCCCGCGCTCAAGCTCTCCGGCCTCGAGCCGCTCAACATCGTCGGCGGTCCCGGCACCTTCGTGAACGTCGGCGAGCGCACCAACGTCGCCGGCTCCAAGATCTTCAAAGGGCACATCGAGAAGGGCGACTACAAGGCCGCCTTGCGCGTCGCCAAGCAGCAGATCGAAGCCGGCGCCACGGTCATCGATATCAATTTCGACGAAGGCATGCTCGATGGCGCCGCGGCGATGACGAAGTTCCTGAACATGGCGGCGACCGAACCGGACATCACCAAGGTGCCGTTCATGATCGATTCGTCGAAGTTCGACATCATCGAAGCCGGTCTGCGCTGCGTGCAGGGCAAGGCCATCGTGAACTCGATCTCGCTCAAGGACGGCGAGGAAAGCTTCGTGCAGCGCGCCCGCCTCTGCCGCCGCTACGGCGCCGCGATGATCGTCATGGCCTTCGACGAGAAGGGCCAGGCCGCGACGCTCGCCGACAAGATCCGCATCTGCGTCCGCGCCTTCGGCATCCTCACCGAGCAGGTCGGCGTCGACCCGCAGGACATCATCTTCGACCCGAACATCCTGACCATCGGCACCGGCATGAAGGAGCACGACCGCTACGCGGTGGACTTCATCGAGGCCGTCACGGAGATCAAGCGCCTCTGCCCCGGCGTCCGCACCTCGGGCGGCCTGTCCAACGTCTCGTTCTCCTTCCAGGGCAACAACAAGGTCCGCGAGGCCATCCACTCGGTCTTCCTCTACCACGCGGTGAAGGCCGGACTCGACATGGCCATCGTCAACGCGGGCATGCTCGAGGTCTACAGCGAGATCGACCCGGAACTCCGCGAGCTCGTCGAGGACCTCGTCCTCTGCCGTCGCGAGGACGCCACGGACCGCCTGCTCGAAGCCGCCCCGCGTTTCGCCGCGACAAAGACCGAAGGCGCCGACACCTCCAAGAAGAACGAATGGCGCAAGCTCGGCGTCGAAGCCCGACTCGAACACGCCCTAGTGAAGGGCATCGACGACCATGCCGTCGCCGACACCGAGGAAGCCCGCGTCAAGCTGGGCAAGCCGCTGCTCGTCATCGAAGGCCCGCTGATGGACGGCATGCGCGTCGTCGGCAAACTCTTCGGCGAAGGTAAGATGTTCCTCCCTCAGGTGGTGAAGTCGGCCAAAGTCATGAAGACTGCGGTCGCGCACCTCGAGCCGTTCATGGCCGCCGAGAAAGTCGGCGGCTCGACCCAGGGTTCCTTCCTCATCGCGACCGTCAAGGGCGACGTCCATGACATCGGTAAGAACATCGTCGGCGTCGTGCTCGCCTGCAACAACTACGCCGTCACCGACCTTGGCGTGATGACGCCCACCGAGAAGATCGTGTCCGAGGCCCGGCGCCTGAAGCCCGACTTCATCGGCCTCTCCGGCCTGATCACGCCCTCGCTCGACGAGATGATCACCGTCGCCCAGGAGCTGAAGCGCGCGGGCATCCACACCCCCTTGCTCATCGGCGGAGCCACCACCTCCAAGGAGCATACCGCCATCAAGCTCGCCGAGCATTACGACGGACCGATGGTGCACGTCGGTGACGCCTCGCTCGTCACCACCGTGTGCAGCGACCTCCTCAACCCCGCCAAACGCGACGGCTTCGTCGGCGACCTCAAGGTCACCCAGGCCGAGATGCGCGAGGCCTACGAGAGGCAGCAGCCTGCCGTGGTCATCCCGCTCTCCGAAGCACGCCAGCGCCCGCTCATCACCACCGCGCCGGTCCAGCCCGCCCCGCGCAAGCCCGGCGTCACGCTCTACGAGCGCATCGACCCCGCCGCGGTGGCCGAGATCATCGACTGGACGCCGTTCTTCGTGACCTGGTCGCTGAAGGGCGCCTTCCCGAATATCTTCAAGTCGCCGAAGTATGGCAGCGAAGCCCGCAGGCTCTTCGATGACGCCCGCGTCGAGCTCGACGACCTGTTCAAGCATCAGCGCGTGCATCTCCGCGGCGTCGCCGGCCTCTGGGCCGCCCGGCGCGTCGGCGACGACGTCGAGGTCTACGGTGACGAAGCCCAGACCAAGCAGATCGGCCGCTTCCACTTCCTCCGCGACCAGCGCCAGCGTCCGAAGGTGACCACTTGCCGCTCGCTGGCCGACCTCGTCTCGACCGACAAGGGTGACCATATCGGCGCCTTCGCCGTCACCGCTGGACAAGAGATCGAAGATTACGCCGCTTCCTTCAAGGCCAAGGACCCCTTCCGCCAGATTCTCATTCAGGCGCTAGCCGACCGCTTAGCGGAAGGCTGCGCCGAGTGGCTGCACCGCGAAGTCCGTAAGGAGCTCTGGGGTTATGCGCCGAACGAAGCCCTCACCGTCGAAGAACTCGTCGATGAGAAATACGCGGGGCGTCGTCCCGCGGCTGGTTACCCCGCCTGCCCTGAGCACACCGAGAAGGCCGAGCTCTGGCGCCTGCTGGACGCGAACCGCCTCGGCTGCACCCTGACTGAGTCGTTCGCCATGAACCCGGCGGCTTCGGTGTCCGGCCTCTACTTCGGCAACCCGCAGTCCATCTACTTCGACGTCGATAATCTCGGCCGCGACCAGGTGGAAGATTACGCCAAGCGCAAGGGTTGGACCGTCGAACAAGCGGAACGCTGGCTACGCCCCGTGCTCGGTTACAAGACCTGACCATGGAAGCGCGCGAACGCGAGAAGCTCGTCACGATCGTCGGCGCGGAAGATGCCGCCGCGGTCGAACGCTTCCTCGGCGGTTGCGCCCTGTGCAAGTTGGTCGAAGCGGCCGATGGCGCCGAGAGCGACTGGCCCGAGTGGGCGCGCGCCGCCGCCGTGCTGCAGCGCTGGCTCGAAGCCGCCGGCCGCGACGCCGACGCCGAACGCAAGCTCGGCTACCTCCATTGCACCGTCGACGCGCAGAAGGGCGTCCCCACCGCGCTCCGCCCCGCCCTGCCGCAGGCCGTGGCGCGGATGCTCAAGGACTACGGGTTTGCTGAGTAAGGGTGGGCGAGCATCCTTGCTCGACCGCGGCCGGCCAAGGATGGCCAGCCCTACCCGATGCATCAAAAGGTAGGGGCGCGACGGCGTCGCGTCCGTTCGCGGAGAGACATGCGACTGCAATGCGCCTGGCTAAGGGCCGACGACTTCCCGCCGGCGGATTCGAACGGCGGTGATGCAATCACCGCCCTACCATCGAGGCAGCTATGTCGTGACGCGGTCCCGACCCTACCAATTACTTTCCGGCGGCGACTTCGGCGCGGGCTTTGGCGAGGACGTCGGCGAGCTTCACTTCAGCGCCGCCCTGGCGCTTGCTCTCATCGGCGGCTTCCATGAAGGCGTAGAGTTCGAGGGTCTCTTCGGCGGAGACCGGCGCCTGGCCGGTGCGGAACATCTTCACCACGGCCTCGAGCAGCACCTCATACCCATCGAACTTGCCGATGGGGGCTTCGCCCTTATCGCCGACGGCCTTGCCGCCGTAGGGTCCGCCCTTCGCCTTACGATCGGCTTCGCGATAGATGCCCACGCGGCCGTCGCCCCAGTTGCCCGTGACCTGGATGAAGCCTTCGGCGGTCTTGTCGCGTTTCACGGAGACACAGCCCGTGCCCATGACGGTGTAAAGGCTTTCGCAACCATGGACGCCGTACCAGTAGAGGTCGGGATGATGCGGCTCGAGGCTGGCCGGGCTGGTCGTGTAAGCCGTCTTGACCTTGCCGACGGAGCCTTGGGCGACCGCCTGGGTGCTGGCGGCGAACCGGAGCGACGAGGAACAGAAATACGTCACGCCCGCTTTCTTCGCGGCTTCCTGGATGCGGATGACATCGGCCAGCGAGCCCGCGATCGGCTTGTCGATGAAGACCGTCTTGCCCGCCTTGAACACCGGGAGGACCTGCTCGAGGTGCACGCGCCCGTCGTTGGATTCCAGCAGCACGAAGTCGACCTGCGCGCAAAGTTTCTCGATCGAGTCGACGATCTCGACCCCCATGCCCTTGAGTTTCTCGGTATACTCCGGGACGCGGGTCGTGCTTTCCGGGATATCCTTGCTGCCTTGGGCGAAGGCGTGCGTCACGCGGAAGCCGGCGAACTTCGCGGCGTCGGCGGGGTTCTTCGGACCCTTGTTGAAGACCGTCGTGAAGGCCACCACATGCGACGTATCGAGGCCGATGATGCCGATCTTCTTCGGGGCTTCTTCGGCGAAGAGCGTGGCGACGAAGACGGACGCGATGGCGACCATACGGGCGAGACTGGGGAGGGTCATGGCTCTTTGTAAATCAGCGGGCCCTTGCTGACAAGCCCACGGGACCTCGGTTAATGCTGACCTTCGAGCAATTGCCAGACACGCCAGGCCATCAGCACGCCAAGCGCCAGCCACAGCACGCCCAGCACACGATCGACCCAGCGGATCGTCGACGCGTCCTTCAATCGCACCCGCAGGCGATCGCCGAGGAAGGCGTAGAAGCTCATCACCCCGACCTCCGACCCCAACGCGCAGAGCAGCAGCACGCCGGTCGTGGACCACGCGAACCCATCGGTCGGCACGCTCGCCGCCTGGATGATGATCAGGAAGAACGGAATCGTCTTCGGATTCGAGAAGTTCACCCATGCGCCGCGCAGGAACAGTCCGAACGCCCCGCCCTCCAGCCCGGCGGATTCCGGCAGGCTCGAGCGCGGGCGCGTGAGATGGGTGAACGCGAGATAGAGGAAGTAAGCCATCCCGGAGACGGCGATGGCCGCCATCGCATAAGGCACATGCTGCGCGAGCCAGTGCGTGCCGAAAAGCGCCAGGAACAGATGCGGTGTCTCACCGACCGCGAGACCGAGCGTGTGCCAGAAGGCGCGACGCTTTCCATAACGAAGCGACGTCTCGATCGTCGACAGCGCCGCCGGCCCGGGCGAGAGGCTCGCGGTCAGGCAGGAGGCGATGAGCAGGCCGACGTTCATCCGCGCTTAGCGGAGGGACTGCTTCCAGCGGGCGATCTCGCGGGCGACGGCCTTGGGGCCGGGCATCCCGGTGTTCTCGCGCGCGGCGAAGCCACGCTTCAGGCTGAAGACCTCGCGCCAGCCCTTCGTGAAGGCCTTGTCAGCGGTCAACGCGGCGGCGTCGGAGACCTTGTCGAGCGGCACGCCGGACTTCTCGGCGAGCGCGACGAGGCGGCCGACCGCGTGGTGGGCGTGGCGGAACGGCATGCCCTTGCGGACGAGCCAATCGGCGAGGTCGGTGGCGAGGAGCGCGGGATCGGAGGCGGCGGCGAGGCAGCGGGCCTGGTGGAACTTCGTACCCGCGAGCGTGGCATCGGCCACGGCGACGGACAGGATGAGCTGGTCGGCGGCGTCGAAGAGCGGCGGCTTGTCGTCCTGCAGGTCGCGGTTGTACGTGAGCGGCAGGCCCTTCGTGAGCGTGAGCAGGTGCGTGAGCGAAGCCTGGAAGCGCGCGGCCTTACCCCGGAGGAGCTCCATCGAGTCCGGGTTGCGCTTCTGCGGCATCAGCGAGGAGCCCGTCGAGAACTCGTCGGGCATGCGCGCGAAGCCGAACTCCGCGGAGGACCAGAGGACCATGTCCTCGGCCAGGCGGGAGAGGTGGACGCCGCAGAGGGCGGCGGCGAAGCAGAACTCCGTCGCCGGATCGCGGTCGGCGACCGCGTCCATCGAATTACGGGTGACCTGCGGGCGGCCCTTCGCGTCGACGAAGCCGAGGAGCTTCGCCGTGACTTCCCGACGGATCGGCAGGGTCGTGCCGGCGATGGCGCCAGAGCCCAGCGGGCACCAGTTAGCGGAAGCCTTGGCGGCGGCGAGGCGGGTGCGGTCGCGGCCGAACATCTCGGCGTAGGCGAGGAGATGGTGGGCGGCGGAGACCGGCTGGGCGCGCTGCAGGTGCGTGTAGCCCGGCAGGATCACGTCGGCGTTGGCCTCGGCGAGCTTCACCAAAGTCTTGAGCAGCGAGACGAGGGCTTCATCGGCGGCGTCGCACTGGTCCTTGATCCAGAGGCGCACGTCGGTGGCGACCTGGTCGTTACGGGAGCGGGCCGTGTGCAGCTTGGCGGCGGCCGGGACGCGCTTCGTGAGCGCGCTCTCGATGTTCATGTGCACGTCCTCGAGGTCGCGGCTCCAGACGAACTTGCCGGCGGCGATCTCCTGGGCGATGGCGTCGAGACCGCGGAGGATGGCGTCACGTTCCTTCTTCGTCAGGATACCGGCCTGGGCCAGCATCGTGGCATGAGCCTTCGAGCCGCGGATGTCCTGGGCCCAGAGGCGATGGTCGAACGAGACCGACTCGCCGAAACGCAGCATCAGTTCGGCAGGACCGGCGCTGAACCGGCCGCCCCAGGTGGCCTGGGCTTTCTTCCGTGCGGACATGACCAAGCAATGCCCCCGGAAAGGCGGGCAGGCAAGCAAGGACGCTCAGCGGGAGGCCTGGGCGGCCGGCGCGCTCGCAGGCTTCTGCGGCGTGGCCATGTTGCGCGCGCCGTCGACGCGGATCACGATCTCGCCGGGCTCGGCGACGCCCATGCGTTCGCGGGCCTGGTCACGGACGAATTCAGGGTCGCGACCGAGACGTTCGACGTAGCGGTCCGTCTGGGCGCGCGTGCGCTCGAGGGTCGCGTAAGCCTCCTCTTTCTTCTGCTCGTTGGCGCGGAGTCCCGCGAGGCGGGCGGTCTCGTCGCCATAGGTCGACCACGTGAACGCGAGGACCGTGCAGAACAGGATGAACGAGGCCCAGAGAAACAGCTTCTCCGTCTGAGGATTCCGGGACTGAGGCTCGCTTTCCATGACGACCGCGCGAGTGAAAGCGGAAACCCGATACGGGGCGAGGGGAAAATCGCCGGCTTACTTCGCGGCCTGCTGGGCCGCCGCGGCCAAGGAGCCGCTGAACTCCATGAAGCCCCAGACGATCACGCCGGTGACCGAGACGTAGAGCCAGACCGGGAAGACCCAGCGCGTGAGGCGCTTATGCTCCTCGAGGCGGCCCTGCTTGGCCAGCCAGACGGCGCGGAGGATGAACGGGGTGACCACGATCGCCAGCAGGATGTGGGGGAAGAGGATGACGTAGTAGAGGAGCTTGTCCCAAGTCAGGCCGACCTCGGGGCGGTAAAGAATATTGGTCTTACCGAGCGCGACCATCAGGTGGACCTTCGAGGCGAGGTAAAGCGCCAGGAACAGGGCCGAGGTCAGGACGGCGACGCCCATCGCCTTGCCGTGGCCGGCGCGGTCGCCGGCCTTGATCTTGGCGAAGCCGATCAGCAGGAAGACCGTGGCCAAGGCGTTGAGGCCGGCGACGGAGCGAGAAAGGAGTTCGGTGGTGGAGGCCATGGGGGCGAGAGAACCACTTTTAAGGGAAAAGCCAACCCCGGGCCGCCCTTAACCTTCACTTAAGCCGCTTTCTGGTATCCTATGCCCCACCCCGATGAAAACCCTCCTGTCCCTTCTCCTTGCGGCCGCCGGCCTGGTCGCCGCGGACACCCCCAAAGGTCCGGCCCTGGTCAAGGCCGACGCCAACCCGCCCGGGCAGAACAAGGTCACCTTCACCGTGAAGGGGGACAAGCGGATCATCGAGTCCAACGGCCTCCCGGACCATAAGGTCGCCACCTTCCCCAACCGCGGCAACCCCAACGCCATCGCGGAGCAGAAGTACCGCCTCGAAGTCCCGGCCAACCCGAAGCCCGTCGAAGGCGGCGGCACCGGCCGCATGATGTCGGCCTGGGGCGTCGCCTTGAACGGCATCGTCTTCGATCCGGGCACCGCCGAGGTCTATAACGACGGCGAGCGCAGCAACCCTTGGAAATATGAGGCGCTCATGAGCAACACCGAGATGGGCACCACGCCCCGGATCAAGACCGGACTCGGACTCGACCAGAACCATGGCCACGTGCAGCCGAACGGCGCCTACCACTATCACGGCATCCCCACCCTCCTCTACGAACGCCTCTCCGGCGGAGAAAAGAAGATGACCCAGGTCGGCTGGGCGGCGGACGGCTTCCCGGTCTACGCCGTCTACGCCTATGCCAAGTCAGAGGACCCCAAGAGCGAGCTCAAGCCGATGAAGAGCAGCTACCGCCTCAAGACCGCCGACCGCGGCGGCGACGGCAAACTCACCCCGACCGGCAAGCCCGATGGCTCCTTCGGCCTTGATTTCGAATACGTCGCCGGCTCGGGCGACCTCGACGAGTTCGGCGGCCGCACGGGCGTGACGCCGGAATTCCCGAAAGGCACCTACTACTACGTGATGACGGAGGAATACCCTTTCATCCCGCGCAAGTTCAGGGGCACGCCCGATCCTTCCTTCAGCAAGCAGGCCATGGACCCGCACGCCAATCTCGGCGGCCAGGGCGGACCCGGCGCCAAGGGCGGCAAGAAGGGCAAGAAGGGGCCGCCTCCCGGCGGCTTCGGCGGCCCTCCGCCGGACGGCCCGCCTCCTGAAGGCTCGCCGAAATAATCCGCCGACCAAGGTAGGGCCGAGCATCCCTGCTCGGCCTCGGCCGGCCAAGGATGGCCAGCCCTACCCGATGCACGCGGCAGAAGGCAGGGGAGCGACTGCGTCGCGTCCGTTCGCCGTGATAGAAGCGATGAGTCGGGCGAGCGATCGGACCAGTTAACGTCTGACCGCCCACGGACGCCACGCAGTGGCGCCCCTACCCAAGGACCCAAAGGCCAGCGACCGGTCTCCCGTTGAGTTCATCCCAAGGTAGGGCCGAGCATCCCTGCTCGGCCGCGGCCGGCCAAGGATGGCCAGCCCTACCGGAGACAACGAGAAGCTTACGCGCCCTGCTTGGGGTCGTATTTCTTCTTCGGCTCATCGGAGGGCGTCGCCTGCGGGGTCAGCGGGAAGCCGGGCAACGTGAAGTTCTTGCCTTCGACGAGCTTCAGGCGGCGACGGACCTCGGCCGGCAGCTTCTCAACCGCCTCCTTGTCCGTGACATCGCCGTCGAAGAGCGTCTTGCCGTCGCGATCTTTCACGATCGCGTGCTTCTTGCCGTCCTTCTCCTCGAGTGAGACGCTGCCTTCGCCGTCCGAGGCCAGCGAGTGGGACGAAGACTTCGCGCCGTTGCCGAAGCTGAAAGAGAACGAGTGGGACGACGAGGAGCTCGCGCCCGGCTGCGCGCGGAGTTCGTCGGCCGAAGGGATGCGCGAGCGGGCCGCAGGAGGCGGGATGATACCGGCCTGCATATCCTGCAGCTGCTTGAGGATCTCGGGCGGGATCACGCCGCCGGGCACGATCGTGAGGCCGTCGGGAACCGCGACGCCGCGGCTCGCGCGGGCGGACGGACGTCCCTTCTCCTCGGGGCGGGAGCCGAGCGAGAGCTCGACGACCATCGGTTCGCCGCGACGGACGACGGTCAGCTTCACCTTGTCGCCGGGCTTGCGCGTGCGCACCACCGCGCGGAACTGCTCGGCGTTGAAGAGCATCTGGTCCTCGAAGCGCGTCAGCACATCCCCTTCCTCGATCTTGCCCGCGGACGGGCCCTTGGGGTCGACGAAGAAGACCTGGAGGCCGACGTCGGCAGGCAAGGAAGCGATGGCCGTCTCGTCGCGCGGCCCGACGTTGAGGCCGGCGTAGGCGACTTCGTCCTTGGCGGCCACCTTGGCGGCGGGAGCCTCGCCGTCCTTGGGCTTGGCTTCCATCGGGCTGACGAGCCCGGCGAGGAGGAGCATGTGCAGCGGGATCTTGTGGAGGGAGTTCATGGCGGTTGCTTTGTAAGTGAAGCGACGGAGGTCGGCGGATTTGTTCAATTGGTCTCGAGCGGCAGCAACGTGAGCTGGTCGTTCGGGCGATAGTTGATGAGGCGGGTGTTGCTGCGGGCGTCTTCCCAGCGGGTCGTGTCCTGCCAGCGCACACGCACCGGACGGGCGAACGAGCCGTCGTCCATCTGCACCGGGCGGAAGAACTGCACGTCGGGACGGGACTGCTCGACATGCACGAGCTGGTAGGTCGGAGCCTCCGGTTCGGCGACGCCGCCGAGGAAGACGAAGGCCGCGACAAGGGCGGCCGCCAAGGCGGAGAATCCGGCGGACCACGCGATGATCACGCCGCGGCGCGAGGCGGGCGCATCGAGCTCGCGGGCGAGGCGGGCCGTCACGGCGGGGCCGGGCGCGCGCGGGCGGAGCGCGGCGAGGGCCTGTTCGATGTCGTGGTCGGGATCAGTCATGGGTGCGGGCGGTGATGTGTTTGCGCAAGGCCTCCATGGCATAGCGCCACCGCGAGGCCGCGGTGTTCGGGGAAATCGAAAATTGTTCGCCGATCTCGTCGAAGGTCAGGTCGCCCCAGACCTTGAGCACGACGACCTCGCGCTGCTCGGCGGGCAGCAGCTTCAAGGACTCGGCGAGGGCGGCCAGGCGCGGGTCCGCCTCGGGCTCGAACCAGGTCACCGTCTCCATGTCATCGCCGACAATCTTCTCGCGGGCGGCACGGCGGTCGCCGCGACGCAGGAGATCCAAGGCGGCGCGACGGATGGAAGTCACCACGAGGGCGTTCGGATTGCCGGGCAGGTGACGTTGATGTTTCCAGAAGCGTACAAACGCCTCCTGCAGGACATCGTCCGCGTCGGCCTCGCTCCGGGTCCACTGGCGCGCGATCAGGCGGAGCCTGGCGCCATGTTCGGCGAACCAGGCCCTCCAGTCTTGGCCGGAATGGGCGTCGGGCATGGGTGGGTTATCCAAGAAGCGGAGCGAAGGTCGGCGATTGTCTACCGTCGGGCCTATTTTGGAAGAAGGCCCTAAATGGTCAAAGCAGTTGCGAATTACCCCCTCCCCTCCTAACTCCCTCCCAGATGTCCACCCCTCCTTCCGAGCGACCCGCGGGCGGCTTTTTCCGCTCCCTGATCCGGTGGTTCGACGCGGACCACATCCCGGAAGGCGTCGAAGCGTTGCAGAACACCCCCAAGAAGGTGGATTGGGCCCGCTCGATCCCGTTCATCATCCTCCACCTCGCCTGTTTCGCCGTGATCTGGGTCGGCGCCAGCCCGATCGCCGTCTGGACCGCCGTCGGCCTGTACTTCTTCCGGATGTTCGCGATCACCGGCTTCCTCCACCGCTACTTCTCGCACAAGACCTACTCCACCTCGCGCGCCTTCCAGTTCGTGATGGCCGTCTGGACCGCCCTGGCCGTCCAGCGCGGCGCGCTCTGGTGGGCGTGCACGCATCGCCACCACCACAAGCATTCGGACGAGGAGGAGGACAAGCACTCGCCGGTCGTCGACGGCTTCTGGTGGTCGCATATCGGCTGGATCACCTCGAAGAAGAATTTCCCGACGGACTACTCCAAGATCCCCGACCTCGCGAAGTACCCCGAGCTCGTCTTCCTGAACCGCTTCGACATCCTGATCCCGCTGCTCGCAGGCGGCCTGACCTACGGCGTCGGCGCGTGGCTCGGGGCCAACGGCTACGACACCAACGGCCCCCAGCTGCTCGTCTGGGGCGTCATCTCGACCGTCGTCCTCTTCCACGGCACCGCCTGCATCAACTCCCTCGCGCACGTCTTCGGCAGCAAGCGCTTCAAGACCACCGGCGACGAGTCCCGCAACTCCTTCATCCTGACGCTCATCACCCTCGGCGAAGGCTGGCATAACAACCACCACCGCTACCAGGCCACGACCAAGCAGGGCTTCTACTGGTGGGAGTTCGACCCGACCTACTACGGCCTCAAGGTGCTGTCCTGGCTGGGGTTGATCTGGGGACTCAAGGGAGTGCCCGCCTCGGTCTACGAGGAGGCCGAACAGACCAAGGCCGAGGCCTCCGCTCCGCGTGCGTGAACGGATCGCCATCGTCGGCTCCGGCGTGAGCGGCCTCGGCTGCCTCCGCTTCCTGCGCGCCCATCACGACGTCACCGTCTACGACCACGACGCCCGTCCCGGCGGGCACGCGCACACTATCGACGTCGCCGAGCCCGGCACCGGCCGCCCTCTGCCGATGGACACCGGCTTCATGGTGTTCAACGAGGTCACGTATCCGCACCTCTGCCGCCTGTTCAAGGAACTCGGCGTGAAGCCCAAGCACACCTCGATGTCGTTCGCGGTCCGCCACGACCCGACGGGGCTCGAGTGGTGCGGCAGCTCGCTCAACCATCTCTTCGCCCAACGCCGCAACCTGTTCAGCCTACGTTTCTGGAAGCTGCTGCTGCAGATCAACCGATTCAACACCCTCGCCAAGACCGAGTGGCGGTCGGCCGAAGCCGAGACGACCTCGCTCCGCGACTGGTGCGCGCGCAAAGGCCTCGGTCAGGATTTCCTCGACCTCTACCTGATCCCCATGTCGGCGGCGGTCTGGTCGACGCCGGCGGAGAAGATGCTCGGCTTCCCCGCCGCGGCGCTGATGCGTTTCTTCCATAACCACGGCTTCCTCGGCCTCGACACCCAGCACCAGTGGCTGACGCTCGAAGGCGGCTCGCGGACTTACGTCGAAGCGTTGCTCAAGGCCCACCCGGCCGATTTCCGTTTCGGCCAAGGCGTCACCTCGGTCCGTCGCGACGGGGCGCAGGTCGTCGTCACCACGGCGCAAGGCGAAGAGCGCTTTGACCGGGTCATCATGGCCTCGCACGCGGACACCACGTTGCGGCTGCTCGCAGACGCCGACGCCGAGGAACGCCGGCTGCTCGGCGGCTTCGGCTACAACCAGAACGTCGCCATCGTGCACACCGACATGGCGCCCTTGCCCCGCAACGCCAAGGCGCGCTCGTCATGGAACTACCGTACCTGGGCCAAGGACGGCGGCCTGGCGACCTCGACGCATTACTGGATGAACTCGCTGCAGGGCCTCACCGACAAGGGCGACTTCGTCGTCACGATCAACCACCCCGAGCAAGTCGATGCCGCGAAGATCATCCGGACCATCCCGACCGAGCATCCGCTGTTCTCGCTCGAGGCCGTCGCCGCGCAGGCCGAGATCCCCGCGCTCAACGCCCGGGCCGGAGCCCGCGTGCACTTCGTCGGCGCGTGGCAGCGGTACGGCTTCCACGAGGACGGCTTCTGGTCCGCGCACCGCCTCTGCTCGCAGCTCCTCGGGCGCGACGCCTGGGCGGCCTGATCAGAAGGCGATCTTCTGCGCCTGACGCTCGAAGCCTTCGGCCTGGAACAGGGACTCCGGCTGCATCTTCAGGATGTCGGCCACGTAGCGGTCCGGCACGCGCTCGAGGCGGGTGTTATAGAACGTCGCGATGTTGTTGTAATAGGCGCGGGCCAGCGCGATGCGGTCCTCGGTCTCGACGAGGTTCTTGCGCAGCTCGTCGAACGATTCCTGCGCGCGGATCTCGGGGTACCGTTCGGCGACCGCGACCAGCAGCGGCGCCACCGCCGCGGCGCGGGCGCCGGAAGCCTGCGCGCGGAGCGCGGCGACGAGCGTCTGCACGGAAGCCTCGTGGGCGCGGAAGCCCTGCACGCAGGCGACCAGCGGCGGAAGGAGGTCGGCGCGGCGCTTCAGCTGGATGTCGATGAGCGACTGCGCCTGGCGGACGCGGTTGCGGAGCCCGACGATGCTATTGAAGACCATCCAGACCCAGCCGAAGCCGAGGGCGATGAGATAGAGGACGACGCCGACGAGCAGGCCGAACGGGGCGACGTCGGCCCGGGCGCCGGCCATGAGGGCGCCGCCGAACATGCCCGCGAGGAGCGCGCCGAAGACGTTCCAGAGCACGAAGGCCGAGGCCTTGCCTTCGCTGACCTCATGGGCCTTGCGCGTCGTGATGATGAACATGTCGGCCTTGTCCTCGTGCTTGATCTGCGCGGCGACGATGTCGGGGCGCTCGCTGGCGCGGCCGCGGACGAAGAGCGAGGTCCCGACCGGCAAGCCGTATTCGTAGAAGCTGCGCTCGCCCGTCGAGCCTTCGACCGCGTCGGAAGGCCCCTTGTCGTAATAAAGATGGTCGCCGCGGTCGGCATGCTGCTCGAACATCGTGACCGTATCCAGGTCGGCGCCCTCGGGATTGACCCAGACGTAGCCGGTGTCGTCCTGAATGTAGAAGCCGCCGGTCTCGCCACCGGAAGCGACGGTATCCGAACCGGTGTCGATCACCGTGCGCGTACGCGTGTTGCCTTTGTCGTCGGTATAAGTCTCTTGGCGGGCGCGCCGCCAGTGCTCCTCCACGGACCAGCGGTAGAGCACGCAAGGCCGTTCGGCCAGATAGCTGATGAACGGATCGCGGCGGACGCAGACGCCCTCCAGCTCCACTTCGCCGACGAAGACCCCGAGGGCCTTCGAGACCGGGGTGTCGTCGAGCAGGCGACGCTTCCGTCCCGCGTTCAAAGCCAGGAGCAGGCACCCGCCGGAGGCGAGGAGCGCGATCAGACCGACTCCGGAGGCATCTTGGGACACGGGCATCGTTATGCCCGGACCGGGCGGTTTAGCAAGGTTTCGGCGAGGGGACGCTTGCGCCTGCCCCCGAACCTTTCACCCTCCCGGCACATGCCCCGACTCTACGATGCGGAAGTGATGCACGCCCGGCTCCAGCCGAAGCGGCATGACTTCACGCATGCGGCCTTCGCGCTGGCGGTCGACGCGGCGTCCCTCGGTTCCGTGCGCGGCGGCAAGTTCATGCTGGGGCGGCGCTTCTCGCCTTACGTTTTCCGCGACCGGGATTTCCTGCCGGCCGCCGAGATCTTCCAGCCGGAGGGCGTGCCGCAGGACTTCGGCTACGCCGGCGACACGCTGGCCGGGCGCTTCCGGGCCTTCGTCGCCGCGCAGGGCGAACCGCTGCCGGAGCGGGCCCAGATCACCTTGGTCGCCATGCCGCGCGCCTTCGGCAAATCCTACAACCCCGCCGTGTTCCTGATGGCGACCGTGGACGGCCGGCTCGTCTGCGGCGTCGCCGAGGTCCATAATACCTTCGGCGAACGTAAGGCCTGGTTCCTCGGCCAGGCCTGCCTGAAGCGGGATTACGACGGTGACCCGTACCTGCAGCTCCGCACCCCGAAGCGCTTCTACGTCTCTCCCTTCTCGAAGCTCGATACCGAGTTCGAGTTCACGCTGCGTCTACCGGACGGCCAGCTGGCCCTCACCGTCGACCACTATGAAGACGGGCACAAGACCCTCACCAGCGCTTGGACCGGCAAGCAGGTACCGCTGACGGACCTCCGCCTCCTCTGGCTGACCATCAAGTCGCCGCTGCTGATCCTGAAGGTCATCGCCCTCATCCACCTGCACGCCGCCTGGCTTTGGCTGGTGAAGAAACTTCCCTTCCGTCGCAAGGGCGACGACATTCCCCAGCAACGTAACCTGCGGCACCCCACCTCCGAACTTACCGGCCCCCATGTCTAACCCTTCCCTCGCCCGCCGGCTCGTCCTCGCGGAACTCGCCAAGCTCACCAAGGGCCGCCTCTCCCTCCGCCTCCCTGAAGGCACGGAGCTCACCCTCGGCGACCCGCAGGCGAAGGCCGGCGCGCGGATCGAGATCGCCGACGAGAACGCCTTCCGCCGCATCATGCTGGCGGCGGACATCGGCCTGACCGAGGGCTACATGGAAGGCGAATGGGGCTCGCCGGACCTCAACGCCCTCATCGGCTTCTTCATCGAGAACATCGACCAGACCCCGGGCATGTCGGGCTCGGCGCGCAAGGCCCTCGGCGTCGGCCTGTTCCGGATCGCCGACCGCATCGGCCACCTCCTGCGCCCGAACGACAAGAAGATGGTCCGCCGCAACATCTCGGAGCACTACGATGTCTCGAACGACTTCTTCCGCCTCTTCCTCGACCCGTCGATGATGTATTCGTCGGCGCGCTGGGAAGGCACGGACTCGCTCGAGCAGGCCCAGACGAACAAGAACGATGCCCTCTGCCGCTTCCTCCAGCTCAAGCCCACGGACCACGTCATCGAGATCGGCACCGGCTGGGGCGGCTGGGCGTTGCACGCCGTCAAGAAGTACGGCTGCCGCGTCACCTCGCTCACGATCTCCCAGGCCCAGCACGACCTCGCCGTAGAGCGTATCAAGGCCGCCGGGCTGTCGGACCGCATCACCGTCAAGCTCGAGGATTTCCGCGACCATCAGGGGACCTATGACAAGTGCGTCTCCATCGAGATGATGGAAGCCCTCGGCCACAAGTATCTACCGGCGTTCTGCGCCTCGATCGGCCGCCTGCTCAAGCCCGACGGCATCGCCGCGTTCCAATACATCACCTGCCCGGACAGCCGCTACGCGCAGTTCCGCGACGGCGTCGACTTCATCCAGAAGCACATCTTCCCCGGCTCGCTCCTGCTCTCGATCAACCGCGTCGGCGACCTCATGACCAGCGAGAGCGGCTTCCAGCTGGACCGTCTCGAGGAGTTCGGCCGCGACTACGCGCGCACGCTCGACGCCTGGTGCGTGGCCTTCGAGGCCAACCTCGACAAGGTGCGCGGCATGGGCTTCGACGAGCGCTTCATCCGCAAATGGCGCCTCTACTTCCGCTACTGCCAGGCCGCCTTCGAGCACCGCAACATCGGGGTCGTGCAGGCGGTATATGTCCGCCCGAACCGCAAGGACTGAGCGCGAGGCGACGCCTCGCGAGGGGACACGTGGGCAAGTTGACACGTGGACAAGGGGAGGTGACGGTGGCGCGTCCGTTCGCAGAGGCATACCCGATGCCTCGGGCAAGTTGACCGACCCTATAACTTTCGTCCGCCCACGGACGCCACGCTGTGGCGCCCCACCCATTCAAGCCGTCGATCAGTAGGCCTTCGCCATCACCACGCGGCGGGGGCTGGGCTCACCGGTGACCACGCACTTGCCCGGCTCGTCCTTGGCGTCGAGCGGGATGCAACGGATGGTGACCTTGAGCTCTTCCTTGAGGCGCTTCTCGACGGCCTTGGAGCCGTTCCAGTGGCAGAGGGCGAAACCGCCGTGGATCTCCGGACGCTCCGGATTCTTGGCGGTGAAGTAGGCCTTCAATTCTTCGAAGGTGTCGATCTCACGGGTGTGGGCGGCGCGGTGCGCCTTGGCGCGGGCGAGGAGGTTGTCCTGGATGGCCTGGAGGCGGTCCACGACGGTGGCGACGAATTCGGCGCGCGGGATGCCGGCCTTCTCGCCGGTGTCGCGACGGGCGACGAAGACGGCGTTGGCGGCGAAGTCGCGCGGGCCGACCTCGACGCGCAGCGGCACGCCCTTCTTGATCCAACCCCAGGCCTTGTCGCCGCCGCGGATATCGCGGTTGTCGACGGTCACGACAACCTTGCGGTCGTGGAAGCGCTGGGCGGAGAGCTCCTTCTGGAGCGACTGGCAGTAGGCGAGGATGTCGGCCTTGGTGGCATCGTCCTTGTAGATCGGGCAGATCACCACGTGCTGCGGGGCGAGGCGGGGCGGGGCCACGAAGCCGTCGTCGTCGGAGTGCGTCATGATCATGCCGCCGATGAGGCGGGTGGACACGCCCCACGAGGTCGTGTGGGCGTACTGCTGGGTGCCCTTCTCGTCCTGGAACTGGATGTTGCAGGACTTGGCGAAATTCTGGCCGAGGTAGTGGGACGTGCCGGCTTGGAGGGCCTTGCGGTCCTGCATCATCGATTCGATGCAGAGCGTGTCGACGGCGCCCGGGAAGCGTTCGCCCTCGGTCTTGCGGCCCTTGATGACCGGCATCGCCATGTAGTTCTCGGCGAAGTCGGCGTACACCTCGAGCATCTTGTTGGTCTCCTCGACGGCTTCGGCCTCGGTCGCGTGGACCGTGTGGCCTTCCTGCCAGAGGAACTCGGCGGTGCGGAGGAAGAGGCGCGTGCGCATCTCCCAGCGGACGACGTTGGCCCACTGGTTGATGAGAATCGGGAGATCGCGGTAGGACTGGACCCACTTCGCGTAAGTCTCGCCGATGATGGTCTCGGAAGTCGGGCGGACGATGAGCGGCTCCTCGAGCTCGCCGGCGGGGACGAGCTTGCCGTCAGGGCCGGCTTCGAGGCGGGAATGGGTGACGACGGCGCACTCCTTGGCGAAGCCGTCGACGTGGGCGGCCTCCTTCTGGATGTAACTGACCGGGATGAAGAGCGGGAAGTAGGCGTTCACGTGGCCCGTCTCCTTGAACATCGCGTCGAGGTCGCGGTGGATGTTCTCCCAGAGCGCGTAGCCCCACGGCTTGATCACCATGCAACCGCGGACCGGGCTGTTCTCGGCCAGGTCGGCGTGCTTGATCACCTGGAGGTACCACTCAGGATAGTCATCCTGGCGGGTCGGGGTGATGGCGGTCTTCGGTTTGGCGGCGGGCTGCTGGGACATAAGGTCAGTAAAGAGGAAAGGGGTGCCGAAGGGCAAGACGGGAGGACGACATCCGAGGACACGAGGGCCGGAGGGCACGAGGACATGAGAGTTCGAGGACACGTGGGCTGGATAACACGAGGATAGGAGGGCTCGAGGACGCGTGGGCCCGAGAAAAGGCTGCAAGTGAAATCCCCTTGTGGCCTCGAGTTCTTCTGCACTCCTGTCCTCGTGGCCTCGTGGCCTCCTGTCCTCGGGCCCTCCGGCCCTCTTGTCCTCGATGGTTATTCTTTCCTGGCTTTCCAGAAACGCGGACGGCCGCTCATGTCAGGCAGGCCGGCGGACTCGGCATAGCCGAGCTTGGCCGATAATTCCACCAAGGCGGCATGCTGGTCGATGCCGGTCTCGCAGAGCACCCAGCCGCCGGCGCGCAGGAATTTCGGGGCGTCGCTCAGGATGCGGCGCAGGTCGGCGAGGCCTTCTTCCGGAGCGATGAGCGCGGACTTCGGATCGAACTCCCGGACTTCTGGATCGGCTTCGGCCACTTCGGCTTCGGTGAGATACGGCGGATTCGAGACGATCAGGTCGTAGGCGTCCGTGACGGCGGCGAACCAGTCCGACTCGGCGAAATTGACCCGCTCCGTGAGATCGCACTGGGCGGCGTTCTCGCGGGCGAGCGCAAGGGCGTCGGCCGAACGATCGACCGCGTCGACCTTCCAGAGCGGACGCTCGGCGGCCAGGGCCAGCGCGATGGCGCCGGAGCCCGTGCCGAGGTCGAGCACGCGGACCGCTTGATCGGCCGGAAAAAGCGCCAGCGCCAGGTCGATCAGTTCTTCGGTCTCCGGACGAGGGATCAGCGCGCGCTTGTCGGACTTCAGGACCAGGTCGCGGAACTCCACCTTGCCGACGATGTGCTGGAGCGGCTCGCGATTACCGCGGCGGACCGTGAGGTCGCGCAGGCGCTTCACCTCCTCGTCGTTCAGCAGGCGTTCGAACTGCAGGTAGAGGTCGAGGCGCTTGAGACCGAGGCCGGCCGCGAAGAGATGCTCCGCCTCCATGCGCGGCTTTTCCAGGCCTTTGCGGGCGAGGAATTCCGCGGCCTTCTTCAGCGTCTCGAGCAGGTTCTGCATCAGCGGGCGGCGGCGCGGGTCAGGCGGTCGTTATAGGCCGCGCCGATGCCGGCGGGCGGAGCGAGTTCGGCGTGGATCGTCTCGTAGCCGCGGCCGTCGAGCTGGCGGAGCAGGTCGAAGAGATTGCGGGCGGCCTCCTCGGTCGAGCCGCCTTCGGAAAGCAGGAAGACGTCGGCGTTCGTCGGCGGCGTGGCGCGTCGGCCGATGAAGAGCACCGCCGAACGCAGGTTCGCGATGACCGGCAGCGCGCCGTGCGGGAAGAGCGCGACGCGGGTGGCCGGGCTGTAGTGGCGCTCCAACATGCCCGGGGCGTCCTGGGCGACCTGCTGGCTGGCGGCGCGCGTGACGACTTCGACGTCGCCGAGCAGTTCGCGGAGCTTCTCTAGCGGGATCGGACCCGGGCGGAGTAGGCGCGCGCGGCCGGGTACGGAAAGGTCGAGGATCGTGGACTCGACGCCGTGGGCGCAGGCGCCGCCGTCGACAATCCACGGGCAGCGTTCGCCGAGGGAATCGCGCACGTGCGCGGCCTTCGTCGGGCTGACGTAGCCGAAAGGATTGGCGCTCGGCGCGGCGAGCGGGCGGCCCGAAAGGCGAAGCACCTCGCGGAAAAGCGGGTGGGCCGGAATGCGGACGGCGACCGTATCCTTGCCCGCCGTGACGAGGTCAGGCACGACGGACTTACGACGCAGCACGACCGTCAGCGGACCCGGCCAGAGCGAAGCGAGCTGCGCCAGACGCGGATCAGGCTCGGCGACTTCGGCGAGCGCGGCCAGATCGAAGACGTGGACGATGAGCGGATCCAGCAGCGGGCGACCCTTGATCGCGAAGACCTGGGCAAGCGCCGCGGGATTGGTCGCATCGGCCGCGAGCCCGTAGACCGTCTCGGTCGGGAGGGCCACGCAGGCGCCCTGACGGAGCAGCTCGGCCGCGCGAGCAAGGTCGGCGGGAGCGGCGGTCAGGAAACTGGAGGCGGACGGAGACAAGGGAGACGGAACTTTACGGAACGGACGGCGGGAGTCCCGTCCGTTTTACCTCGGGGCGCCAGCGGGGGCAACCTCCCAGACCGGCAACAAAAAGGCCGCCTGAAAAGGCGGCCCGGGGAAATCGTCGCGAGGACGATTACTTCATCGTGATCATATTGCGGGCACGCTTAACGGCCTTGGCAATATGACGCTGCTGGCGGGCGGTGAGGCCGGTCAGCTTACGGGGCAGGATCTTGCCCGTCTCGGTGACATAGCGCGTCAGGGCCTCGGGTTCGGTGAAATCGAAGTCGAGGGGGTTGCGGGAGCGCTTGAGCTTACCTTCGGTGGTCATGGGAGGTTTGGAAGTAAGAGGAGCAGGGCCGAGGGCAAGGAGAAATGGGGGCGCCGAGCGCCAGGGGCAGGGGTGGGGGTAGGGGCAGGGGCAGAAATGCCATAAAATTGGCCTTATCCGTAGCCCTTCGTGGTCCACCAGCCCTGGCCCTAGCCCTTTTTAGGCCCTTTTGACGGCGATCAGGAACTCTTTGTTACCGTCCCCGCCTTCGATAGGCGAAAGGATGACCCCGAGGACCTGGGCGCCCGGGAGGCCCTGGGCGGCGGCGGTCAGGCCATCGACCACGCGGGCGTGGATGACCGGGTCCTTGATGATGCCCCGGCCTTTGTCGGCTTCGGCCTTGGTCGCCTCGAACTGAGGCTTGATGAGCGCCACGAGGTGACCGCCCTTCCCTACCCGCTGCCAGGCGATCGGCAGGATGAGCCCGAGCGAAATGAACGACAGGTCCATGACCACGATGCCGTAGGCCTGGTGCGGCAGCTCGACGTTGTTGATCTCGCGCGCGTTGAACTTCTCGAGGTTCTTGATGCGCGGATCATTCCGGAGTTTCGAGTGAAGCTGGGCCGTGCCGACGTCGACGCACGTCATACTGACGACGCCGCGCTGCAGCAGGCAGTCCGTGAAGCCGCCGGTCGACGCGCCGACGTCGAGACCATGCAGGCCTTCGACGGGAATCTTGAAATGGTCGAGCGCGCCTTCGAGTTTCTCGCCGCCGCGCGAGACGAAGCGCGGAGGCTGGTCGACGGTGAGCACGGCGTCTTCCGGGAAGGACTGCGACGGCTTATTGACGACGGCGTCAGGGCCCGAGCGGACCTTGCCGGCGAGGATGAGGGCCTGCGCCACCGAGCGGGACGGAGCGAGCGAAAGCTTCAGCAGCAATTCGTCCGCGCGCATCCTGCCGGGCTTCGCGGCCATCGGTCAGTCGAGGAAGCCCGTGAGGGGCGAGGTCGGTTCGGCCTTGTCGGAACCGACGCCTAGGCCCGCTTCGCGGGCGGCGCGACCGGCTTCGACCGCGAGGCGGAAGGCGCGGGCCATCGCGACCGGGTCGCCCGAAGAGGCGATCGCGGTGTTCACCAGGACCGCGTCAGCGCCCATCTCAAGGGCTTCAGCAGCGTGGGAAGGCGCGCCGAGGCCGGCGTCGACGATGACCGGCACGCGGGCCTGTTCGATGATGATGCGGAGGAAGTCTCGGGACAGCAGGCCGCGGTTCGAGCCGATCGGCGCGCCGAGGGGCATGACCGCGGCGGCGCCGACTTCTTCGAGGCGCTTCGCCAGCACCGGGTCGGCGTGGATGTAAGGCAAGACCGTGAAACCCTTCTTCACCAGTTCGCGGCAGGCCTCGAGGGTCTCGACCGGATCCGGCATCAGATACTTCGGGTCCGGATGGATCTCGAGTTTAAGCCAGGAAGTACCCAGGGCCTCGCGGGCGAGCTCGGCGGCGAAGACCGCCTCCTTGGCCGTGCGCACGCCGGACGTGTTCGGCAGGATGAGATGCTTCTGCGGGTCGAGGGCGGAGAGGATGCCGTCGTCCTGGGCGCCGAAGCGCACGCGCTTGATGGCCATCGTCACCACCTCGGCGCCGCAGGCGTCGAGCACCGCGCGGAGCTGCGCGGCGGAAGCGTACTTGCCCGTGCCCGTGAGGAGGCGCGAGGCGAAGGTACGGTCGGCGATACGGAGCGAGGACATCGTTGCTTGCACAATCCGAACCGAGGCGGGCTTGTCCAGCCCTCGCCTCCGAAACCTACGCGGAGACCGCTTCGACCAACGATTTCGCGGCCGAAACCGGGTCGGTCGCCAAGGCGATGGCACCGCTGACCGCGAGGCCATGGGCGCCGAGGGAACGGAGCGCCGGCCAGTCGGCGGCCGTCACGCCGCCGATCGCGTAGCACGGCAGCGGCGCGGCCGCGGCGATGAGCGCGGCGAGCGAGGCGGACGTATGGATCGCCGCGAGCTTCTGCTTGCTCGCCGTATGGCGGAAAGGACCGACGCCGGCGTAGTCGACGCGCACGCCGGCGAAGCGGGAAACGTGCGCCGGCTCGTTGAGCGTCACGCCCACGATGGCGAATTCGCCGAGCAAGGCGCGGGCCGCGGCGGGCGTGGCGTCGTCGCCGCCGAGATGCACGCCGTCGGCCTCGGCGCGCAGGGCGACCTGCGGCGAGTCATTGACCACGAACGTCGCGCCGAAGTCGCGGCAAAGCTCGGCGATCGCGGCGGCCTCGGCGACCCAGACGTCCTCGGGGAGCTGCTTCGCGCGGAGCTGGATCCAGCGCACGCCGCCTTCGAGGGCCGCGAGGGCCTGCGCCCGATGCGTGAGCGGCGAGGCGTCGAGCGTCAGGAACTGCAGGCGCGGGAACACGGCCTAGTACTTGCGCTTCAGCTTGCGCGCTTCCTTGCCGTACCAGGCGCGCTCGAGGTCGAGGAACGCGCGGACGGGGTCGGGCTGCTTCCAGACCGAGCCGATGAAGGCGATGCCGTCGAAGCCCATCTCGCGGGCCTTCGCGGCGTTCTTCGGGGTGATGCCGCCGAGCGCGTGCACCGGGGCGCCGCCTTCGGCCTTCCAGCGCTGGAGGATCACCTCGTATTCGCGGAGCGTGCGGCGCGGGCGATGGTCCTTCTTGGAGACCGACTCGAAGATCGGCGTCAAGAAGACGTAGCCGCAGGCCTTGTCGGTCGAGCGGAGCTCGTCGTAGTCGTGGCACTTCGCGCTGACCGCGGCGTGCTTGGGCCAGCGGCGCGGGATACGTTCGCCCGGGTGCATCTGGAAGCCGCCGAGCTTGTTGGCTTCGACCAGCTCAGGCTCCTCGCCGAGGATGATGCGGGGCCAGAAGGCCTCGGGCACCGCGCGGAGGAACTGCTCGTAATGGCGGCGATCCCAATCCTTGCGCACCTGCACATGAAGACGGCCGAGGCCGGCGTCGAAGAGACGGCGGACCTGCTTGGTGTCCCAGCTGCCGTCGTTAGGCGTGAACAGGACGAGGTTCTCCGGGGCCGGGGCTTCCGGCTCGCTGACGAAGAGTCCTTTGATGAATTTGAACATGAGAGAGGATCAGCCGCCTTGGGCGGCGCGGATGACGAGGACGCGGGCGCCTTCGGCGAGGGCGTGGGCGGACCAGCGGGAGCGCGGGACGACCTGTTCGTCGACCGCGGCGGCGACGGCCGGCTCCTGGGCGACGCCCAGCTCGGCGAGCAGGTCCGCCAGCGTCCGGGCGGCGGTCTCCTTGGGCTCATCGTTGACGGTCACGCGCATGTGGGAGCGACCCTGTCCCGCGGGGGGCGGGCTGGCAAGCGGAGGTTTGGGGTTGCGAGGCCGGGCGGGCGGTCTTGGCTTGGATCCATGAAAACCCTGCGCCTGTGCCTGCTGTCCGCCCTGGCCGTCGTGGCCGCCCTCGCCCTTTCCTCCTGCAATAACAACAAAGAACAAATGAAAGACTCCCCCGCCGCCGGCACCCCCCGTGCCATCATCCACACCAACTACGGCGACATGACCGTCGAGTTCTGGCCCGACGTCGCCCCGCGCACCGTGGACAATTTCCTGAAGCTCTCCCGTGAGAAGTTCTACGACGGCTCGGCGTTCCACCGCATCATCAAGGGCTTCATGATCCAGGGCGGCTGCCCGAACTCCAAGGTCGGCGCCCGCGGCGTCCCCGGCACCGGCGGCCCCGGCTACATGGTCAAGGCCGAGTTCAACAACCGCGCCCACGTGAAGGGCGTGCTCTCCATGGCCCGCTCCAGCGACCCGGACAGCGCCGGCAGCCAGTTCTTCATCTGCCACGGCGACGCCTCCTTCCTTAACAATAAATATACGGCCTTCGGCAAGCTCGTCGCCGGCGAGGAGGTCCTGAACAAGATCGCCAACGTCGTCTGCGTGGGTCCGGAGCGCTCCACCCCCACCGAACGCGTGGAAATCACTGGTGTCGAGCTGGTTGAGGCCAAGTAATCGTTCGGCCTTTACAGACCCTCCCCGCCTCCTAACCTCACGTCTCCCCATGAAAACCCTCAGCACCCTCGCCCTCCTCACCGCCGCCACCGCCGCCCAGGCGTACACCCTGGACGTCAACGTCGGCCACTCCCGCCTCGACAACTACGACAACGTCAGCGTCGTCGGCCTCGGCATCGGCACCCACCTCAACAACGAGTACCACCTCGGCCTGAACTTCGGTCGCAAGAGCATCTCGAGCGCCGTCGCCCTCGTCGACGCCAAGGCCACCAGCGCCACCCTCGACCTGACCTACAACCTCTCCCAGGGCAACGGCATCCGTCCGTTCGTCGGCGCCGGCATCGGCGGCGTCCGCTTCAGCGGCGACAGCATCGACACCAAGACCGCCTTCGCCACGAAGCTCTTCGTCGGTATCGCCTTCCCGGTCTCGAACAACATCGAGTTCTCCGTGTCCGCCCAGAACTCCAAGTTCTACAGCGTCCAGGAACTCGCCGGCGGCCCGAAGACCACCGTCTCGAGCTGGGACGGCATCGCCGCCCTCCGCTTCAACTTCTAAGCGAAGTCCGAGCCCAAACAAAAGCCGCCCGATCGGGCGGCTTTTTTATTGGGCGGTTTCCAGGCGAGCTCAGGGCGCCAGCAGACCGCGGTCCTTCATCCAGGCGCCAAGCAGGTCCGTCCACTTCTTCGCGGCCTCGCAACGCTCGGACGCGCCCCAGCCATGGCCGCCCTTGGCCCAGACGTGGACTTCGGCCGAACCGCCCATCGACTTGAGCGTCTTGGCGAGGGCCATCGAGCCTTCGGCCGGATAAGGGTCGTCGGCGCTATGCGCGAAGAAAGCCGGCACAGGCTTCGTGCCCTTCGGAGGGATGACACCATCAGGGCCGTCGCGCAGGGTGCTGTCGGGCTTGTCCTTCTCGAAGAGATAAGCCGGGTAGACCATCACCGCGAAATCCGGGCGAGCGGCGTCGGCTTCGGCCGGCGAGTAGGCCACGCGCGCGGCGAGGTTGCCACCGGCGGAGAAGCCCAGGATGCCGACCTTGGCCGGATCGGCGTTCCACTCCTTGGCATGTTCGCGGACGAGCTGGATCGTGCGACGCGCGTCCATGACCGGGACGATCCACGGCTTGTCGTTGTCGCGACGGGGCACGCGGTAACGGAGCACGACGGCCGCGCTGCCGAACGCGTTGAGGCGACGGGCGACTTCGGCGCCTTCGTGTTCTTCGGCGAGGATGCCATAGCCGCCGCCGGGGCAGACGATGACGATCGGGGCGCCGGGCTTGGCGGCAGGATAGACGACGAATTCCGGGATCATCACGTCGGTGCGGTGACCGTTCTTGTTGATGATGCCTTTAGGGTCCTGGCCGGGCTTGGCCTTCAGGGTTTCGGCGGGAGGCACGCCTTCCCACACCGGAGCAGGCGCGAGCGAGGCGGCGCCGAGGGAGGCGGCGCACAGACAGACAAGGAGCGTGGGCTTCATGGGGGAATCAGAGAGGGGCCAGCAGCTTCTGGTCGATGAGCCAGGCGCGGAGCGTCTCCGTCCAGACTTTCGCCGCTTCACAACGGTCGGTCGCGCCCCAGCCGTGGCCGCCCTTGGCCCAGACGTGGACTTCGGCGGAGCCGCCGAGCGACTTGAGCTTAGCCGCGAGGGCCATCGAGCCTTCGGCCGGGATGCGATCGTCGGCGCTGTGCGCGAAGAACGCCGGCACGGGCTTCGATCCCTTCGTCGGGATGACGCCGTCGGGGCCGTCACGCAGGATGCTGTCGGGCTTGTCCTGCTCGAAAAGGTAGGCCGGGTAGACCATCACCGCGAAGTCCGGACGCGGCACGGCGACCTCGGAAGGCGAATAAGCGGCGCGGGCGGCGAGGTTGCCGCCGGCGGAGAAGCCGAGGATGCCGACCTTGGCCGGGTCGGCGTTCCATTCCTTGGCGCGGGCGCGGACGATCTCGAGCGAGGCGCGGGCGTCGATGAGCGGCACGATCCACGGACGCTGCGGGTCGCGACGCGGGACGCGGTAGCGCAGGACGACGGCGCCGCAGCCGTAAGCATTGAGACGCTTCGCGACCTCGTCGCCTTCGTGGCCGTCGGCGAGGCCGCTGTAACCGCCTCCCGGGCAGATCAGGATGATCGGCGAGTTCGGGCGGGCGGACGGCCAAGGCGTCAGCTCCGGCGCGAAGACATTGCCACGATGGCCCGGCGTCTTGGTGCCGTGAGGGTCCTGCCCGGCCTTCATCGTCAGCGTCTCACCCGGCGGCTTACCCGGAAAGACGTCGAACGTCGGCAGAGGTTCGGCCGTGAGCGTGAGGACGGCGAGGCACGCGGGGAGCAGGGTTCTCATTCGTGGCGGAGGGCTTCGATCGGGTCGAGTTTGGCGGCGCGGAGGGCCGGGTAGACGCCGGCCACGAGGCCGACGACGACGGAGAAGGCGAGGCCCTGGGACATGATCACCCAGTCGAGGGTGGCGACGGCGCCGGTCGGGAGCGCCTGCGTCAGGATATAGTTCATCAGCGCGACGATGCCCATCGAGACCGCCAGGCCGATGACGCCGCCGACCACGGAGATCACCGCGGCCTCCGCGAGGAACTGCAGGAACAGGTCGGAGCCGCGCGCGCCGACGGCCTTGCGGACGCCGATCTCGCGGATGCGCTCGTTGATGGAGGCCAGCATCACGTTCATGATGCCGATGCCGCCGACGAAGAGGGAGATGCCCGCCACGCCGCCGAGCGAGAGCTTGAAGGCCGCCTCCGTCTTGCGGAAGTCCTCGAGCGTCTGCTCGTTCGTCGAGATCGCGAAATCGCGGAGGCCCTTGTGGCCGGCCAGCAGCGTGCGCTCCGTCTGCTCGACCGCGTTGCGGAGCTGCTCGGCGTCGCCGATGCGCAGGCCGAGGCCGCTCAGGCGGTCGTTGCCGAGGAACTTCGCCTGGGCCGTCGTGACGGGGATGAACGCGCCGCTGTTGCGCCAGCGCCAGGCGCCGCCGGAGCTGCGCGAGTTGGCGGAACGGATCTGCATGCCGGTGCCTTCGATGTTGTTCAGCACGCCGATGACCGTGAAGCGGCGGCCGCGGATCTTGACCACCTTGCCCACGGGGTCCTCGTTCGCGCCGAAGAGCTCCGGCACCACCGCCGAGCCCAGCACGATGACGTCGTTCATGTTCATCACGTCGAGCCCGCTGATGAACCGGCCGAAACCCGGGTCGACCCAGCGCTTGGCGACCGGCAGGTAGTCCGCCGTGACGCCCGTGACGTAGGTGCTCGTCTCGTGGCCGTCGATGATGACGCGCTCGTAGCCGACCCGCGCCTCGGGGGAGATGTTCTCGACGAGGGGGACCGTCTTACGGATCCGGTCGACGTCGCGCATCGTGATGCCTTCGGAAAGCTCGGCGAGATGCTCCTGCTCCTTCGGCAGCTGCTCGCGCGTGACGGTGATCTTCTCGATGCCGCCCATGGCGTCGACGAACTGGCGGAAGTTGCCGACCATGCCCTGGACCACGGTCACCATCGCGACGAGCGAGGCCACGCCGAGGATGATGCCGGACATCGACAGGAGCGAACGGACCTTGTTGGCCTGCAGCTCGCGGAGGCCGTTGACGACGGCGGGGCGGAGGCGGTCGAAGAGCTTCATCGGGTGCGGTCCTCCTGGACGAGGCCGGCGCGCATCGAGATGACGCGATGGGCCTTCTCGGCGACGGAGAGGTCATGCGTGACGAGCACCACCGTGATCCCCTCCTTGATGAGCGAGCCCAGCAGGTCGAGGATGCGGTCGACGTTCTTCACGTCGAGGTTGCCCGTCGGCTCGTCGGCGAAGATGATCGAGGGCGACCCCACGATGGCGCGGGCGATGGCGACGCGCTGGCGTTCGCCGCCGGACAGCTGGCTCGGGCGGTGATCCAGCCGGTGCGACATCCCGACGCGCTCGAGCGCGACCGTGGCGGCCGCCGCGTTGGCGACCGGGTCGGAGTTCTCGCGGTAGAGCAGCGGTAAGGCGACGTTCTCGAGCACCGTGAGGCGCGGCAGCAGGTTGAAGGACTGGAAGACGAAGCCGACGCGATTGGAGCGGTACCAGGCGCGCAGGTCGGGGTCGAGCTTGGCGACCTCCTGGCCGTCGAAGACGATGCTGCCTTCGGTCGGAGTGTCCATGAAGCCCAGGATGTGCATCAGCGTCGACTTGCCCGAGCCGGACGGGCCGAGGATCGCGACGAACTCGCCCTTCTGGAAGTCGAGGTCGACGCCCGCGAGCGCATGGACGGTCTCGTCGCCCATGACGTAGGCCTTGCGCAGGCCGCGGATGGCGATGAGCGCGGGCATCTCAGCGGACGAGCGCGGGGCGGACGAGGCTGACGACGTCGCCCAAGGCGATGCCTTCCTTGACCTGGGACCAGCCGGCGTCGCTCAGGCCGAGCTTCACCTTGTGCGCGTCCCATTCGCCGTCGGCGTTGCGCACGTAGACGAGGCGGTCGGCGCCGTCGATGAAGACGGCCGAGACCGGGACGGCGACGCAGCCCTTCACGCTGTCGACGGTCACCGTGACGTTGGCGCTGATGCCGGGGCGGACACCGTCGCCGGCCGTGAAGGAGACCTGCGTCGGGAAGACGCGCAGGTCGGGCACCTTGAGGTCGGCCGTGCCGAAGGGGGTCATGAAGGTGATCTTGCCGGTCTTGCGCAGGCTCGGGATGGAATCGAAGGTCACCGAGGCGTCCTTGCCGATCTCGACGCGCGTGGCGGCGAACTCGTTGAGGCTGACGTCGACGCGCAGGACCGAGGTGTCGGAGATCGTCATGATGAGGGTGCCGCTGTTGATCGACTGGGCGCCGATGACGATCTGGCCCTCGAGGATGGTGCAGTCGGAGACCTGGCCGTCGTGCGGCGCGCGGATCACCGTCTTGCGGACGTTCTCGGAGGCCTTGTCGAGACGGGATTGGGCGATCTCGCTCTGCAGCCGCGCGACCTCGTAGGCCGTCTTGGCGTCGAGCATCTCGCGTTCCGAGACGAAGCCCTTGGCGCGGAGCGCCTCGGAGCGGCGCAGGTCGCGGGTGACCTTCTCGAGCGTGAACTTCTGGAGCTGGAGCGTGCGGCGGGCTTCCTCCTCGTCGGCCTTGGCGAGGACGGGGTCGAGTTCGGCGAGGATCTGGTCCTTCTTCACCATGTCGCCCGTCTGGACGTAGAGCTTCTGGAGCTTGCCGCTGACTTCCGCGCGGATGTTGCTGTAGGTCACCGCGCGGACGAAACCCGCGGCCTCGATCGTCTCGCGGATGTCGCGCTTCTCGGCCTTGGCCTCGAAGGCCGGGGCGAGCGGCTGGCGGAAGCCGCCCTTCTTCTTGGGCCAGAAGGCGAAGGTCAGTCCGCCGACGACGGCGAGGAGGACGAGGGGCTTGAGAAACTTCATGGGGTGACGGTCAGAGGGGGAAGCGGGTCTTCGGAGCCGAGGCCGGCGCCGATCTTCTGCTCGACGGCGTCCATCGTGAAGCCGTGGCGGGGCAGGATGGAACCGTCGAGGCGGGCGACCTTCGCGGAGGCCGCGCGGGCGTCGAGGTGCGCCTGCACCCAGTTGAGCTGGGCGGAATCGAGGGCGGCCTGCGCCTGGAGCACGCGGAGGACGTCGGACTGGCCGGCGTCATAGCGCGCGCGTTCGCCTTCGTAGGACTTGCGTTGCAGCTCGAGCGAGGACGTCGCGGCGTCGACACGGGCGCGGGCGGCTTCGAGTTCGCGCCAGGAGGCGCGCGCGCCGAAGACGAGCGACTGGCGGGCGTCGGCCAGGCGGAGCTCGGCCTGGCGTCGGGCGCGATAGGCGGAGCGGAGGTTCGCCTCGGACTCGCGGAAGCCCAGCGGGAAGCTCAGCTTGAGTTCGGCGTAATTGCTCCAGCCCGCCTGCTGGCGATAGGCGTCGTAGCCGCCCGAGACGCCGGCGCCGGGATTGCCGAAGCGGGAGCTCCCGACGGAAAGGTTGAGGCTCGGGTGGTCGTTCTGCTCGGCCTGCGCGACGCCGGCCTCGGCCTGCGCGATGTTGGAAAGCTGGATGGCCGTGCTGAAATCGAAATCGGCGACCGTCCGGATCCACGAGGAGAACGCCTGCGGAGCGGGCACGGCGGCGGTCGGCAGCTCGTCGACGAGCAGGGCCTGCTCGACCGCGGCGGCGTCGCCCTGGCCGAGGAGACGACGCAGGTTCATCTCGGCGCTGTCGAGCGACTGGCGCGAATTGAGGACCGCGACGCGCTGGCTGGAGACATCGGCTTCGGCCTGCAGCTCCTCGAGCACCGTCGCGTCGCCGAGGGAGCGCTTGGCGCGGATCTGGGCGAGCAAGGATTCCGCCGAGCGCAGGCTCGTCTCGCGCAAGGAGACCAGCGTGCGGGCGCCGGCGAGGGACCAGTAGGCGACTTCGGTGTCGCGGATGAGGTCGAGCGAAGCCGCGCGCAGGGAGAGGCGGTTGCGGTAGGCCGTCTGACGCGCCGAGATCAGCGCGGTGAGGTTCACCGCGCGCCAACCGCCGGCCAGGAGCGGCTGCGTGTAGGCGACGTTCGTGCCGAGATCGTATTGGGAAGCGGTGGCGAGGCTGCCGGAATCGCCCCAGCTGCGCGTCAGCCCGGCGCCGACCGAGAGCGTGCCGCCCCAGGTGAACTTCTGGCTGAGCGCCACGTCGGAGCCGTGCGCGCGGGCCGCCGGGTCGCCGCCCGTGATATCGGCGTACAGGTGGGACCCGCTCAGGCGGTTGGTCCACGAAAGGCTCGGATCGAAGGCCGCCGCCGAGACGTCGACCGCGTCCAAGGCACGGAGGGCGTCGAGGCGGGTGACCGTCAGCCCGAGATTGAAGAGCAAGGTGCGGTCGATGGCCTTTTCCAGGGAAAGAGGGCCGGCCGGGGCCGCCGCCGGGGCCGTCGACGCAGGCACGCCCAGCTCGGCGCCACGAAGGGACGCCGCCGCCAGAAATGCCATGGTGAGGACAAGACGCATGAATAGGGGTAGTACCTCATAAAGAGGAGTTTGTTCCCGCTGTAAAGCAAAGCGGCGCACCTTTCGGTGCGCCGCGTGGAAAGGACTGGAATCAGCCCTTACTTAGCCTTCGAGATCTCGACGAGCTCGACCTCGAACTCGAGGACGGACTTGCCGGGGATCGGGCCCTGACCTTGGTCGCCGTAAGCGATGGCGGACGGGCAATAGAGGACGATCTTACCGCCGACGCCGATGAGCTGGACGCCTTCGGTCCAGGCCGGGATCACGCCGCTGAGGGGGAATTCGGTCGGCTCGTTGTTGCGGTTCTTGGTGGAGTCGAAGACCTTGCCGTCGACGAGCTTGCCTTCGTAGCGGCACTTCACGGTGGAAGCGGCGGTCGGCTTCACGTCGGAGCCCGGGACGAGGATCTTGTAGCGGAGACCGGAGGCGGTCTTCGTGACCGACTTGTCGGCGTCGATCTTGGCGAGGAACTCGTCGTTCTGCTTGCCCCACTTGCCGGCCTTGGCGTTGACGCGTTCCTGGAACATCGCGTCGGCGCCTTCGCCGAGCTCGGCGGGATTGAACTTCGGCTTTTCGCCGCGCATCGCCTGGCGCACGCCGGCGAGGAAGAGTTCGATCTCCTCGTCGGTGAGCTCGAGCTGCGAGTTCACTTGCGGCATGGGGGACTGGCTGGCGATGGAGAAGCCAAGCATGGTCCAGGCCTGTTTGACCTGATCAGGGGTGAGCGGTTTCACGGTTTTTGCGGGGGGAGGGGTGGCTTCGACGGCGGCTTTCGGCGCGTCGGCGGCATGGAGAGACGCGACGGCGACGGCCAGCGCGGCGAGGACGGGGTATTTCATGGGAGAGGGATTCCTACCCGAATCAGGCCTTCGGGGGAAGCACCTTTGCGTGCTCCTGCAAAGAACTGACCGTGAGGGGGTGTTCGCGCAGGGAGCGGATGCCCAGGACGGCCGCGCGGGCCGCGTTCATCGTGGAGGCCATGTACACGCCACGCAGCACGGCCTCGGAACGCATCGCGTTCTCGTCCTTGCGCGGGAGCATGCCGGCGGCGGTGTTCACGATCATCTGCAGCTGGCCGTTCTTCAGGAGGTCGAGCGCGTTGGGGCGGGCGCCTTCCGAGATCTTGCCGAGCTTGGTCACCTTGACGCCGGCGGCTTCGATCGCCGCGGCGGTGCCGCTGGTGGAGTAGATGTTGAAGCCGAGCGAGGCCAGGTCGCGGGCGACGGCGACGGCGCCGTCCTTGTCGCGGTCCTTGACGGAGAGGAAGGCGTTGCCGGCGACCGGGAGCGCGGGCTGCGCGGCCATCTGGGCCTTGGCGTAGGCCATGCCGAGGTCGTCGTCGCAACCCATGACCTCGCCGGTGGAACGCATCTCGGGCGAGAGCGCGACCGGGGCGCCGGGGAAGCGGCTGAACGGGAAGACGGATTCCTTGACGGACCAGTAAGGCGGGCGGATCTCGCGGGTGAAGCCGAGGTCCTTGAGCTTGGCGCCGAGCATGCAGAGCGAGGCGAGCTTGGCGAGCGGCACGCCGATGGCCTTCGACACGAACGGGATCGTGCGGGAGGCGCGCGGGTTGACCTCGAGCATGAAGACGATGCCGTCCTTGATCGCGAACTGGATGTTCATCAGGCCGACGACCTTGAGGCGCTTGGCGAGCGAGTGGGTGATACGGCGGACCTCGTCGACGAGGGCCGGGGAGAGCGTGTGCGGAGGCAGCACCATGCCGGCGTCGCCGGAGTGGACGCCCGCGTGCTCGACGTGCTCGAGCATGCCGCCGATGACCGTCGTCTCGCCGTCGGAGATCGCGTCGACGTCGAGCTCGATGGCGTCCTCGAGGAACTTGTCGAGCAGCACCGGCTTGCCGGGGGCGACGTCGAAGGCCTCGCGCACGACGGACTTCAGCTCGTCCATGCCGTAGACGATGAACATGCCGCGTCCGCCGAGGACGAAGGAAGGACGGAGCAGGACCGGGAAGCCGATCTCTTCGGCGGCCTGGTAGGCTTCTTCGGCCGAGAGGGCGGTCTTGTTGACGGGCTGGCGGATGCCGAGCTCGATGAGGATGTCCTTGAACTGCTGGCGGTCCTCGGCGAGCGCGATGCTCGCGGGCGAGGTGCCGACGACCGTGACGCCTTGGGCCTCGAGGTCCGCGGCGAGGTTGAGCGGGGTCTGGCCGCCGAACTGGACGATCGCGCCGACGCACTGCTCGGTGCGGTAGATCTCGAGGATGTCCTCGAGGGTGAGCGGCTCGAAGTAGAGGCGGTCGGAAGTGTCGTAGTCGGTCGAGACCGTCTCGGGATTGGAATTCACCATCACCGTCTCATAGCCGGCGGCGCGGAGCGCGTAGGAGGCGTGGACGCAGCAGTAGTCGAACTCGATGCCCTGGCCGATGCGGTTGGGACCGCCGCCGAGGATCATCACCTTCTTCTTCGGGGACGGACGGACCTCGGACTCGTCGCCGTAGGAGGAATAGAAATACGGGGTGAAGGATTCGAACTCCGCGGCGCAGGTGTCGACCAGGCGGAAGGTCGTCTTGATGCCGGCGGCGTTACGCTTCGCGTAGACGTCGGCGGGCGCGAGGCCGGTGGCGTGGGCGATCTGGCGGTCGGCGAAGCCGGCTTCCTTGGCCTGGCGGAGCAGGTCGGTGCCGACGGACTTGCCGGCGGCCTTGAGGGCGAGCTCGAGGTCGACGATGCCGCGCAGCTGGCGGAGGAACCACGGGTCGATCTTGGAGAGGTCGAAGATCTCCTGCTCGGTCAGGCCCGCGAGCATCGCGTAGCGGACGAAGAACGGGCGTTCGGGATTCGGGCGGGCGAGGCGCGCGCGGATCTCGGTGAGGTCGGTGAAGGCGGCGTCGCCGAACTTGCCGCCGCAGCCGAAGCCCCAGGCGCCGATCTCAAGGGAACGGAGCGCCTTCTGGAAGGATTCCTTGAACGTGCGGCCGATGGCCATCGCCTCGCCGACGGACTTCATCGCGGAGGTGAGGGTCGTGTCGGCGCCGACGAACTTCTCGAACGTGAAGCGCGGGATCTTCGTGACGACGTAGTCGATGGTCGGCTCGAAGCAGGCCGGCGTGGACTTCGTGATGTCGTTCTGCAGCTCGTCGAGCGTGTAGCCCACGGCGAGCTTGGCGGCGATCTTGGCGATCGGGAAGCCGGTGGCCTTGGAGGCGAGGGCGGACGAACGCGACACGCGCGGGTTCATCTCGATGACGATCATGCGGCCGTTGGCCGGGTTGACCGAGAACTGGATGTTCGAACCGCCGGTCTCGACGCCGACGGCGCGGATGACGGCGAAGGAGGCGTCGCGCATCAGCTGGTATTCCTTGTCCGTCAGCGTGAGCGCGGGGGCGACGGTGATGGAGTCGCCGGTGTGGACGCCCATCGGGTCGAAGTTCTCGATCGAGCAGATGATGACGCACTGGTCCTTGTGGTCGCGCATCACTTCCATCTCGTATTCCTTCCAGCCCAGGAGGCATTCCTCGATGAGGACCTCATGGACGGGCGAGGCGTCGAGGCCGGCCTGGGCCATGCGCTCGAACTCTTCCTTGTTGTAGGCGATGCCGCCGCCGGTGCCGCCGAGCGTGTAGGACGGGCGGATGATGACGGGGAACTCGCCGCCGATGAGGGCGATGGTCTCGCGCGCGGCCTCGAGGGACTTCACGACGCGGGAGCGCGGGACGTCGAGGCCGATGTCGAGCATCAGCTTCTTGAAGATCTCGCGGTCTTCGCCGCGTTCGATCGCCTCTTCCTTCGCGCCGATGAGCTCGACGCCGTACTTCTTCAGGACGCCGGTGCGGGCGAGCTTGAGGGAAAGGTTGAGCGCCGTCTGGCCGCCGAGCGTCGGGAGCAGCGCGTCGGGCTTCTCCTTGGCGATGATGCGTTCCACGGATTCGACCGTGAGGGGTTCCACGTAGGTGACGTCCGCCGTCTCGGGATCCGTCATGATCGTAGCCGGGTTGGAATTCACCAGGATCACGCGGTAGCCTTCCTCGCGGAGCGAGCGGCAGGCCTGGGTGCCGGAATAATCGAACTCGCAGGCTTGGCCGATGATGATCGGTCCCGAGCCGATGATGAGGATTGAGCGGATATCGGTCCTCTTAGGCATAGTGTTCCGCGGACTGTCAGCGACCGCTGGAAGGGTGGTCAAGTGGGGACTTCTAACAATTGCGGGCGCGACGCGGGAAGGCGCTTGCAGGGGCGTCCCGGGCGGGCATTCATCGGGGCGTGGACATCATCAGGATAGCCGGCATCAAGTCCTTCGGACACCATGGCGCCCTGCCCGAGGAGAAGCGTCTCGGCCAGCGGTTCACCGTCTCCGTGGACCTCGAGGTCGATACCCGTCCCGCGGCCGCGGCCGACGACCTGAAGCTGACCGTCGATTACGCCCAGGTCATCCGCACGGTGGAAGCCCAGCTGACCGGCAAGCCAGTCTACCTGATCGAGACCTTGGCCCAGCAGATCGCCGCCCGCATTCTGGGCACTTTCGGGGTGGTCAAGGCCGTCACGGTCGAAGTCACCAAACCTTTCGCCCCCGTGGCCGCCGAGTTCGACGCCATTTCGGTGAAGATCCGTCGCGAGCGGGCGTGAAGGGCGCCCCCCAGCACTTCATCCTCGGCCTAGGCAGCAACCTTGGCGACCGGGCCGACATCCTCGCTCAAGCCATCGGGCACCTCGGCCAGGTTCCCGGTTTGAAGGTTTTAGCCATTTCTGAGGCCGTCGACTCGGATCCGGTAGGCTACATCGACCAGCCTAATTTCTTAAACCTTTGTCTAGCAATATCTTGTGGTTTAAACCCTGACGAATTACTAGCCCAGACCCTCGAGATCGAGCGCCAGCTCGGCCGGGAACGGACGGCGAACCGCAACGGCCCCCGGACCCTGGATATCGATCTGCTCTTCTATGAAGGAGGGGCCTGGTCCAGCCCGGCGGTCACCCTACCCCACCCTAGGTGGTCTTCCCGTGGGTTTGTCGTAATCCCCCTAAGTAATCTCCTTCAGGACGCCTTTCTCGCCAAGCACCCCGCCTGGGGTTCGCTGGCCGCGGAGGTCCGGTCCCTGCCCGTCGGTGGCCAAGGCCTCCGCGCATGGCAAGGCCCGACCCCCTGGAGCAAGACTCCCTGACCCCCGACCGCTTCGGACACTGTCCGGCGCTCTGGCTCGCCCTTCCCCTCCTGCTCGGCTGCTCGCTGGACGCCGCCCTGGGCGTCACGCCCGGTCCATGGTTGCTGGTCGGCGCGCTCGCGGTCGCGGTCGGCTGGTCCGCCCGGCGGCGGGCAATCGTCGCCGGCGTCGCGATCGTGATCGCCGGCACGACGCTTGGCGCGGCGTGGCACCAGCTCCGGATGCCGCCGCAGACGGCGGCGATCGTCCGGCGACCGTTCGTCGAGCTGCCGATCCTTGTGGAGCGCGCGACGCCGCGCAAGGAGGGCGACGGCTGGACGGGACTCGGCTGGATCACCGAACGGGACGGCGGCTACTTCCGGCGACGCGTCGCTTTATCGGCGCGAGGCGCCTGCCCCGCCGAAGGCGTCGAGCTGATGATATCCGGCGGGCTGACGGCGATCGCGGCCGACGCCGACGGCTTCGACGCCTGGCTGCGCTCGCAGGGTGCGACGCTGAAACTGCGTGGCGGTCGCGTACTCGGCGAACTCGCGCCGCCGTCGCGCTTCGCGCTCTGGCGACAGGCGCAGCAAGCACGGCTCGAGCGATGGCTGCGCAGGCTGCCTTGGGAAGACCCGGATGGCGGCGCGCTGCTCGCGGCGACGATGCTGGGGCGGACCGCGCTGCTGCCGGCGGACGCGAAGGACGCGTTCGCGACGACCGGCACCTTGCACCTCTTCGCGATCAGCGGGCTGCACATCGCCGGCATGGCCGCGGCCTTGCTCTGGCTGGCCAAGCGGGCGCGCCTCCCGGAGTTGCCGTCCGGCGTGGCCATCCTCGCGTTCCTCTGGCTCTACGTGCAGGTGACCGGCGCCTCGCCCTCATCGGTCCGCGCGTGGATCATGGCCGCGTTCCTCTGGGGCGGCCGAGCGAGCGAGCGCGACACCCCGGCGCTGCAGTCGCTCGCGCTCGCCTGCGCCGTCACGCTCATCCTCACCCCGGAAGCCTGCACGGACGCCGGCTTCCAGTTGAGCTACGCCGCGGTGCTCGGCATCATCGCGGCCGGCGGACCGGCGGCGAATCTCTGCGCTCAACCGACGGAAGAAGAACGCCTGACGCCGGCCGAAGCGCAGACCTCGACGCAGAAGCTGCGCTGGCGGACGCGGAAATTCCTGCTCGGCGGCCTCTGCGTGTCGCTCGCGGCCACGCTGGCCGGGACGCCGCTCACGCTCGGGCTCTTCGGATCGGCGAGCTGGGGCGGCGTGTTCGTGAACCTCGTGCTCGTGCCGCTCTCCGAGATCCCGCTGATGCTCGGGATGGCTTCGGTCGCCTGCAGCGCGAGCGACTGGCTCGCCTGGCCGGCATCGTGGATCAACGGGCTCGCCGCGGCGTTGCTGCATGTCATGACCTGGATTGCCCAGGCGTGCGCGCTCGTGCCGACGATGAACCTGGAGCTCGTCTTGCCCCATCGGTGGATAGGGCCGCTCGGCGGGGCGCTGCTCGCGGCCCTCTTCCTCGCGCAGGCGCAGTCCCGCAGCCTGCGCCGACTGCTCGGCTTACCAGCGGCGGGATTAGGGGCCTGGTTCCTGTTAGTCATTTTCCTTCATTGCCTATCCTGACCTTGCCAGTCTCCGGCCAGAGGGGAAAGTCGAGGAATGACCCCGACTCCGTTACGTTCGCTTGTCGCATTCGCCCTCGCCGCGCTGGCAGCCCCCTCGTCGGCCGCACCGCAAGAATGGTCCGGCATCTACCCCGAGCTCGCCTATTTCAATAACGAAGGCGAGTGCGGCACCGGCGCCGTCGTCCCGTGGGCCGATCGCCTCTGGGTCATCACCTACGGACCGCACCTACCTTTCGGCTCCAGCGACAAGCTCTACGAGATCACGCCGGACCTGCAGCAGATCGTCCGTCCCGAAAGCGTCGGCGGCACGCCGGCCAACCGCATGATCCACAAGGAGTCCGATCAGCTGATCATCGGACCTTATTTCATCGGCGCGAACCGCGACGTACGCGTGATCCCGCCGAAGCTCATGCCTGGCCGCCTGACCGGCAACGCCCGCCACCTGACGGATCCCGCGAACAAGGTCTACTTCGCGACGATGGAAGATGGACTCTACGAAGTCGACGTCCGCACGCTCGCCGTGAAGGGACTCATTAAGGAAATCAAGAACGTCCCGAAGCCCGGTCAGACCGCCGAGGTCAGCCCGGCGACCATCACCTCGACTTTACCCGGATATCACGGCAAGGGCCTCTACTCCGGCCAAGGACTCGTCATCCTCGCGAACAACGGCGAGCAGGGCGCGAAGGCGCTCGTGGACCCGACGATCGTCAGCGGCGGCCTCGGCTCGTTCAACGGCGAGGGCAACTGGTCGCTCATCCGCCGCAACCAGTTCACCGAGGTCACCGGCCCCGGCGGCCTCACCGGCAACGCCGACCCCGCGAAGGACCCCGTCTGGACCATCGGCTGGGACTTCCGCTCGCTGATCCTGATGGTGATGGAAGACGGCAAGTGGACGAGCTACCGCCTGCCCAAGGGCAGCCACTCGTATGACGGCGCACACGGCTGGAACACCGAGTGGCCGCGCATCCGCGACATCGGCGAAGAAGGCTCGCGCCTGATGACCATGCACGGCCTCTTCTGGAAATTCCCCGCGAACTTCTCGTCCAAGCACCTGACCGGCATCACGCCGCGCTCGTCCTACCTCAAGGTCATCGGCGACTTCACCCGCTGGCAGGACCGCCTCGTCTTCGGGTGCGACGACACCGCCAAGTCGGAATTCCTGAACAAGCGCCCCGGCAAAGGCGCGCTCGCCGGCCCCGGCCAGTCGCAGTCCAACCTCTGGTTCACGTCGCTCGACGCGCCGGACAAGCTCGGCCCGGCCATCGGCCGCGGCAGCGTCTGGGTCGACGAGCCGGTCAAGGCCGGCGTGCCCTCGGATCCATTCCTCTGCGAGGGCTTCGAGAAGCGCGCCCTCTTCCTGAAGTACGACGGCACCGAGCCGACTATGTTCACGATCGAGATCTACGGGTCGCCCCGGGCGGATGTCGAGCCGACATGGATGCACTACGGCCAGGCGGCGCTCTATCCGGGAGAACGCAGCTCGCAGTGGCTTGAGCTGAACCACGCCATCAAAGGCTCCTGGATCCGCATCACCGCCGACCGCGACGTCGCCAAGGCCAGCGCCACCTTCCAGTTCGCCGCCGCCGACAAGCGTACCACCGAACGCGCCGCGCTCTTCAACGGACTCAGCAAGGCCGGCGACGCGTCGTCGCAGGGCGCCTTCCTGCTCACGCGCGGCGCGAACCTCCGGACGCTCGCCGTGCTCGCCGCCGACGTCACGCCCGACAAGACTACCCTCGGCGACGTCTACGAACTCTCCGCCGACCTCAAGCTCACGAAGATGGCCGACCAGCACGGCGCAGGGTTCTACCAGAAGAACACCCCGATTCCGCAGGGCATCGTCACCGCCGACGACGCCTCCGTCATCTTCGAGGAAAGCGGCGTCCGCTGGCGCCTACCGCGTTCGGCTTCGCCGGCGCAGGATGGCCTGCTCGCCCGCAGCGCGCTGCGCAAGGTGCGCGAAGTCTGCACCGAACGCGACATGCTCCAGGCGCACGGCACCTTCTACGAACTCCCGGCGTTGAACGCCAAAGGCGCCATCCGCATGCGCCCGATCGCGACGAGCGACGCCGCCGTGCATGACTACTGCTCTTACCGTGGCCTGCTGGTGCTCAGCGGCGTGGATCCCTCCGTGAAGGACAACCGCCACCTCATCCGCTCCGACGACGGCAAGGCCGCCGTCTGGGTCGGCGCCGCGGACGACCTCTGGCAACTCGGCAAGCCGCGCGGCTTCGGCGGCCCGTGGAAGAACACCGCCGTCCAGAAGGGCGCGCCGTCGGACCCGTACCTCATGACCGGGTACGACAAGAAGACCCTCAAGCTGACCAACCACGGCGCCAAACCGGTGCGCATCTCCATCCTCCTCGACGTCGCCGGCGACGGCCGCAGCTCGTCGTATCGCGTCCTCGAGGTGCCGGCGGGTAAGGAAGTCACGCATGCCTTCGAATCCTGGATCAACGCTTACTGGGTCCGTTTCGTCGCCGACGAAGACGGCGTCCTGTCCGCCCAGCTGACCTACGAATAATCGCAACCATCGGCCGTTTCCGTTGTTCCAGAAGGAAACCCCTCCCTATGTCCCTCCGCCTCCTCGCCCTCCTCGCCTTCGTCTCCCCGCTCTGCGCGGCCGACGCCCCCGCCACGCTCCTCGCCCAGCCGGACAAGGAGATCCTCAGCGACGCCCTGACCAAGGATGCCAAGGGTGCCGAGTGGAAGATCGCCAAGGGCAAGTGGGAGCGCACCGCTGACGGCATCCGCGTCGAGGAGCTGCCCGCCGACAAGCATGGCGCTGCCGGCCGCGTGCCGATGAAGCTCCAGGATTTCGTCGCCGCCTTCGAATTCCGCCTCGACGGCGCCAAGGTCGTCTCGCTCAGCATCAACGACGCCAAGGAGCACGTCGCGCGCGTGATGATCACGCCGACCTCCCTGCGCGTGCAGAAGGACGACCATGACCATGACGGCCCCGACAAAGGCGTCGTGTTCCTGAACCAGGCGCAGGCGTTCGAAGCCGGCACCTGGCATCACGTCGTCCTCGAGATGGTCGGCGACACGATGGTCGCGACGATCGACGGCAAGATCAGCGGCTTCGGCAGCAACGACCTCTTCAAGGCCGAGAAGGCCAACCCCGGCTTCACCTGCGGCGGCCAGTCGGCCACCTTCCGCAATTTCGTGATCTGGAGCGCCAAGGCCGAACCCAAGGCCAGCTGGAAAGAAACCAGCGTCCAGATCGCGGAAGCCATGAAGGCCGCCCCGGCTCCGGCCGCGCCTGGCGCCGCCAAGGGCAAGGCCGCCGCGAAGGGCAAAGGCAAGGCCGCCGCCGCCAAATAAGCTTTTAGCGGGCAGTTTTACGGGCGGGCAGCCATCTCCCCGCTTGCACCGAGGGAGGTTACGACCAAGTTCGAACCTCCCTCTTTCATGAACGAGCCCTTCGACACCATCGAGGAAGCCCTTGCGGACATCGCCGCCGGGAAGCTCGTCATCGTGACCGACGACGAGAACCGCGAGAACGAGGGCGACCTCGTGATGGCGGCCTCGAAGGCGACGCCGGAGACCGTCAACATGATGATCCGCCACGCGCGCGGCCTCATCTGCGTGCCGACCGTCGAGCATCAGCTGCGTCGCCTGGGCATCTCCCAGATGGTGCCCGAGAACCGCGAGTCGCAGCGCACCGCGTTCGCCGTCTCCGTGGACGCCGCCGAAGGCATCTCCACCGGCATCTCCGCCTACGACCGCGCGAAGACCATCGCGATCCTCGCCGACCCGCAGGCCAAGCCCGAGGCGCTCGTGCAGCCCGGCCACATCTTCCCGCTCCTCGCCCGGCCCGGCGGCGTGCTCCAGCGCGCGGGCCACACCGAAGCCGCGGTCGACCTCGCGTCGCTCGCCGGCCTGCATCCGAGCGGCGTCATCTGCGAGATCCTCAACGAGGACGGCTCGATGGCGCGCCTGCCCGAGCTCGTCGAACTGAAGAAGAAGTTCGGCCTGCACATGATCTCCATCGCGCAGCTCATCGAGTTCCGCCATCGCCGCGAACGTCTCGTCGAGCTCGTCGCCGAAAGCCCGTTCCAATCCGCCTGGGGCGAGTTCACCCTGCGCGTCTACCGCTCGCTCCCTGACGGCCGCCAGCACCTCGTCTTCACCCTCGGCCAGCCGGACGAATCCCCGACGCTCGTGCGCGTGCAGCGCGAGAACATGCTCGGCGACCTCTTCCGCGGCAGCGCGTTCGGCGCCGGCACCTCGCTCGCGGCCAGCTTCGAGGCCGTGGCCAAGGCCGGTCGCGGCGTGATTGTCCACGTCACCCAGCCCTTCGGCGGCGTGCAGGCCGACCAGTCGGGCGTCCGCCTCGGCGCCATGGATGCGCGCGACTACGGCATCGGCGCCCAGATCCTTTCGCACCTCGGCCTCCGTCGCATCCGGCTCATCACGAACAACCCGCGCAAGGTCGTGGGACTCGGCGGCTACGGGCTGGAGATCGTCGAGCAGGTTCCGTTCTAAGGGGCTTTCGGCTGTTTCCGCTTGCAGACGGGTTGGGAACCGACTCCATCGGCCATCCGTTCTTCTGCCATGAGCCTAGACAAGCCCACCCCTGACGCCATCGATGGCGCCGAACTCCGCTTCGCCATCGTGTCGGCCGGATATAACGCGGAACTCGTCCAGGCCCTGAAGAAGAACGCCATCAAAGGCCTCCGCTCCGCCGGCGTCCCCGCGGCTTCCATCGTCGAGCTCTCGGTCCCGGGTTCGGGCGAGATCCCCTTCGCCGCCTACATGTCGGCCATGACGGGAGACTACGACTGCGTGATCGCCCTCGGCGTCGTCATCGCCGGCGACACCCCGCACCACGAGATCATCGCCCACTCGACCGCCCAGGCCCTGCAGGATGCGGCCATCCGCTCGGAAGTCCCGGTGATCAACGGCATCGTCGTGACCAACAACCGCGAACAGGCCGTCGCCCGCTGCCAGGGCTCGCTCGACCGAGGCACCGAGTTCGCGCACGCCGCCCTGGCCATGGCCCGCCACCGCATCACGCTCGGCGAGCGCCTCGACCAGGTCGAGGAAGAGGAACGCAAGCGCGGCGGCCAGGAACCTTTCGCCCAGAACTGACCGATGGACAACGACTCCCCCATTTCCGCCTCCGCGCGCGCCAAGATCCGCATCCGGATCAAAGGCGTGGACTACCGCATGGCGGACCAGACCGCGGCCGACATCATCGCCAGCGTCGCCGGCACGGGCGCCCGCATCTCGGGCCCGTTCCCGCTGCCCTCGCAGGTCGAGGAACCCCGCACGGCGCTTCGCGAGGAGATCCGCAGCCATCGCCGCCTGATCGAGATCATCGGTTCCAACCAGAAGACCGTCGACGCCTTCCGCCGGCATAACGTGCCCGCCGGCGTCGAGATCGCCATCGTCGCCCCCGAGGAACCCGTCGTGCCGGACCCCGCCGCGGCCCCCGCCAAGCGCAACCGTCGCCATGACGGACGCGTGGCCGCCATGCAGTTCCTCTGCTCCTGGGAAGTCCAGCGCCACGCCGACATGGTGACGGGCCTCTTCGACTTCTTCTCCGAGCGCCCGCAGCCGCGCGAGTACTACGCCTTCGCCGAGGAGCTCATCCAGGGCGTCATCCGCGACCTCACCCTCATCGACGAGGTCATCGGCAAGTACGCCAAGAACTGGGCCTTCGGCCGTATCGCGCGCGTCGACCTGGCCATCCTGCGCATCGCCATCTTCGAGCTGATGCGCCGCACGGACATCCCGCCGGTCGTCAGCATCAACGAGGCCGTCGACATCGCGAAGGAGTTCTCGACCGAGGAGTCCAAGCGCTTCGTGAACGGCATCCTCGACAGCTATAAGGAAGAACTGGGCCGCGACCCGCGCAAAGCCGAAGGCGGCTGAACCGATGGCGGGCTTCTTCGAACGTCTGAAGTCCGGCCTGAGCCGCACGGCCGAGGCCGTCGCCAACCTGCTCGCGCGTCCGATGGACGCCGAGTCGGCCGAGCAGCTGCGTGAGCGCCTGATCGCCGCCGACTTCGGTCCGGCCACCGCCGACGAGGTCGTCGAGGCCGCGCGTTCGGCCTGGAAGTCGGAAGCCGCGCTACGCAAGACCTCGCCCGCCGAAGCCGCGGCCGAGAGCATCGTGCGTGCGCTGGGCGGCGAGACCGCCCCGGCGCCCGCCCTTTCGAAGCCGCACGTGATCATGCTGCTCGGCGTCAACGGCGCCGGCAAGACGACGACCGCGGCGAAGCTCGCCTGGCGCTGGCGCGAGGAAGGCAAGACCTGCCTGCTCGGCGCCTGCGACACGTTCCGCGCCGCGGCCGGCGAACAGCTTTCCGCCTGGGCCGACCGGCTCGGCGTCGAAGTCGTCGGCGGCGCCGCGGGCGCCGACCCCGCCGCCGTGGCCTTCGACGCCGCGAAGGCCGGGGTCGCGCGCGGCGTGGACGTCGTCATCCTCGATACCGCGGGCCGGCTTCACACCAAGGCGCACCTGCTCGAAGAACTCCGCAAGGTCGTCCGCGTGACGGCCAAGGCCCATGCCGGCGCGCCGCACGAGAAGTGGCTCGTCATCGACGGCTCGCTGGGCGCGAACTCGATCGAACAGGCCCGCATCTTCCATGAAGCCGTCGGCCTCACCGGCCTGATCGTGACCAAGCTCGACGGCACCGCCCGCGGCGGCGCGCTCGTCGCGGTCGTCCGCGAACTCGGCGTCCCGGTCCGCTTCATCGGCGTCGGCGAGCAGCCGGCCGACCTCCAGCCCTTCGATGCGCGGGCCTACGCCCGCTCGATCGTCGGCCTGGCCGAGTGAGGTTGTCTTGCCAGCGAGGGCGCCCCGCCCCAGCGTGAACCCATGTCGGCCGAGACCGTCACCGTCCAGTTAGGCCAGCGCTCCTACCCCGTCCGCATCGGGGCCGGGATGCGCCAGGAAGCCTTGGCGACGGCCGAACGCCGCGTGGCCGCCGGCCAGAAGTGCGTGACGATCACGTCGCCCGGCGTCGCCGCGGCCCAATCGGGCTTCACCGCCCAGCTGGCCCGCCTGATGCCCGTCCTCGTGACCGCGTCGGACGGCGAGACCGCCAAGTCGGCCGCCGAACTCGCGCGCGTCTGGGATTTCCTCGCCGCCAACGGCGTGGCCCGCGACGGCGCGGTCTTCGCGCTCGGCGGCGGTGTCGTGGGCGACCTCGCGGGCTTCGCGGCCGCCTCCTACCAGCGCGGCGTCGATTTCACCCAGATCCCGACGACGCTGCTCGCGATGGTGGACAGCTCGGTCGGCGGCAAGACCGGCATCAACCTCGCCGCGGGCAAGAATCTCGTCGGTAACTTCCACCAACCCACGGCCGTCTTCGCCGACACCGACCTGCTGGCCACCCTGCCCCCGCGCGAGTTCGCCGCGGGCATGGCCGAGGTCATCAAGCACGGTCTCATCGCCGACGCCGACCTCTTCGGCCTGCTCGAACAGAATTCCCCGCTGGCCTGGAACCATCCGCTGCTGCCGCGCGTCATCCGCCGCTGCGTCGAGATCAAGGCCGCCGTCGTCGCCGGCGACGAACGCGAGACCAGCGCCCAAGGCGGCCGCGCGCTGCTCAACCTCGGCCACACCTTCGGCCACGCCATCGAGGCCACCGCGGGCTACGGCACCTACCTGCACGGCGAAGCCGTCGCGATCGGCCTCGTGATGGCCTCCCGCCTTTCCGCCGAGCTGAAGCATTGCACCGCCGCCCAGGCCGAGCAGGTCGAGGCCACGCTGCAAGCGCACGCTCTCCCGACGGCCCTGCGCTCCGCCCTGCCCCTCGAGCCCATGCTCGCCGCGATGCGTCGCGACAAGAAGGTCCGCGGCGGCAAGCTGCGCTTCGTCCTGCAGGACGGTATCGGCGCGGCCAGCACCGCGGACAACGTGCCCGAGGAGGCCGCCGTGCGCGCCCTGCTCGCCGGCGGCGCCGTCCGCTGACCTCCGTCCGCTTGACGCGGGCCGTCAGGGCCTGTTGGATACGGCATGCCCCGCCTCCTCAGCGTCTGCCTGCTGGCAGCCTCCGTCGTCCTGCGCGCCGCCGAGACGCCTGAACCCGGCAAGACTTACTTCGGCCGCAACCAGTACGTCGAATACATCGCCGGAAGCCTGCCTTTCGTGCTCTCGGCCCCGCACGGCGGCCGCGAGAAGCCGGACGAACTCCCTGATCGCGAAAAAGGCACGTTCGCGTTCGACACCAACACCCAGGAGCTCGCGCGGGCGATCGACGATGAGTTCGTCGCGCGGACCGGCCAGCACCCGCACGTGATCCTCTGCCGGGTCACGCGGCGCAAGGTCGACTGCAACCGCGAGATCGTCGAAGGCGCGGCGGGCCATCCGCTGACGGAGCAGACCTGGAAGGATTTCCAGGGGTTCATCCAGACCGCGCGGAAGGCGGTCGTCGCGAAGCATGGCAAAGGGTTCTACATCGACCTGCACGGCCACGGGCACGCGGATGCGCGCCTCGAGCTGGGCTACGCCCATAACCGTGAGGAGTTCGGCCTGCCGGACGCCGAACTCGCCAAGCCGGAGTTCATCAAGAAAGGCACGCTGCAGTTCTTCGCGCTGAAGAATCCGTCCGCCTACCCCGCGCTCCTGCACGGGCCGCAGAGCTTCGGCGCGCTGATGGAGAAGGCCGGCTTCCCGTCGACGCCAAGCCTCGGCAAGCCCGTCCCCGGCGAACCCTACTTCAACGGCGGCTACAACGTCCGCACCCATACCGCCCCCGGCACCGGCTTCGCGGGTCTGCAGATCGAGAGCAATTCCAAGGGCGTACGCGACACCGACGCCAGCCGGCGCAAGTTCGCGACGGCCTTGGTCGATCAGCTCGCGACCTACCTGGACGCCCAGATGGGCCTCAAGCTGCCGCTGAAGCCCAAGGCCAAGTAGACCTTACGGCTGCGGGCCCACGGCCGGCTTGGCCGCGCGCCAATCGCCCTTGAGGAGACGCTGGTCGTTCTTCTCGTTGGCCGCGCGGACGCGGTCCTCGAGCGTGCCTTCGCCGGCCGACTGACCGGAGATGGCCGCCGCGGCGGGCGTCTTCTCGGTGACGAACGAACGGTCGCCCAGCGGGCTGGCGCAACCGGCGAGCAAGAGAAGGGAGAGCAAGGACAGGGTCTTCATGATAAGGTTATTTGGCGCGGCGCTTGGCGTCGGTCTCGAGCCAGGCGCGGAGCGCGAGGGCGGATTTGCGGGCGCGTTCGCGGGCGGCCGCGAGGTCGTCGGCGTCGGCGACCTCGGCCTTCGTGAACGAATAGAATTTCACCTTGGGCTCCGTGCCGGAGGCGCGGACCGCGATACGACGGCCGTCGGCCAGCTCGGCGAGGATGAATTCCTCGGGCGGCACGCGGTCGCCTTCGGCGTCGAGCACCTTGTCGCGCTCGTAATCGGTGACCCGCACGACCTTGGCGCCGTCGATGACGGCCGGCGGCGTCGCGCGCCAGGAGGCGACGATCCGACGGATGCAGGCGGCGCCCTCGGCGCCCTCGAAGGAAAGGTTCAGGAGGTCCTCGTGGTGGGCGCCATGGCTCAGGTGCAGGACGTCGAGCGCGTCGAGGAGCGTGCGACCGCGCGAGCGGAGCAGCGCGGCGAACTCGCAGAGCATGACGACCGTCGCGTTGGCGTCCTTGTCGCGGACGGCGTCGTCGGCGAGATAGCCGTAGCTTTCCTCGGCGCCGAGCAGGAAGAGCGTGGAGTGACGCAGCGCGAGCGGGGCGCGGCGGCGCAGGGGGAGCACGGCGGCCTCGGCGCCGGCGCCTTCGGCCAGGCGGCGGCTCCACTTCTCGAGCTTGCGGGCGATCCACTTGAAGCCGACGAGCGTCTCGACGCAGCGGATGCCGTGGCGGGCGCAGATCGCGGCGACCAGCGGGGTCGTGACGAGGGATTTCACCACCGCGGCGTTCGGCGAGCCGGCTTCAGGCAGGATGCCCGCGTCCTTCAGGGAGGAGATCCGGAACTCGGTCAGCAGCGCGGCGACCTCGTTGCCGTTGAGCAGGCGATGGCCGCCGGCGGGGAGCGGGCAAGCCACGCCGACGCGGTCGGAATCGGGGTCGGTCGCGAGGATGAGGTCGGCGCCGATCTCGTCGGCGAGCTTCAGGGCGAGGGCGAAGGTGCTGGCGTTCTCCGGGTTCGGGGAGGCGACGGTCGGGAAGCGGCCGTCATGCTCGCGCTGTTCCTCGACGACATGCGGGTCGATGCCCACGCGACGGAGCGCCGGCACCACCATGACATCGCCGGTGCCGTGGACATTCGTGTAGACGACCTTCGGCGTGTGACGGGAGATCACCTCGGAATCGAGGACGACCCCGGCGAGACGGGCGAGGTAGGCGTCCTCGGCGGAAGCCGGGACGGTCAGCACGCGGGAGAGATCGGTCTCAAGGTAAGGCGCGACATCGGCGGGGCCGAGCTTGCCGACTTCGGCGACGATCGCGGCGTCATGCGGAGGGAGCACCTGGCCGCCGTCGGCGAGGCAGCACTTGAAGCCGTTGTCGTGCGAAGGATTATGGCTCGCGGTGATGACCACGCCGGCGTGGGCGCCGAGATGGCGGACCGTGAAGCTCAGCTGCGGGGTCGAGCGGGCGCCGACGAAGAGGTAGGCTTCGCCGCCGAGTTCGCTCCAGGCGCCGGCGATGAGCTCGGCGAAGTGGCGGGAGAAATGGCGGACATCATGGGCGACGACGAGGCGGGCGCCGGGCTGGGTGGCCGAGACGTGCTTCCAAAGACCCATGACCGCGCGGAGGACGTTGATGTCGTTAAGGCAGGCGGACCCGATGGCGGCCCGGACCGGCAGGCCCTGGGGGTCGAGCTCGTTGGCGGCCGAGACCCGGCCGACGGTGCGGCCGCGCATGCCGCCCGTGCCGAAGGCGATGCCCTTGTAGAAACGGTCCTCGAGCTCCGCCCAGGCACCGCGGTCGCAAAGGTCCTTCAGGGAGTCGATCGCCGCGGGCGGCAACGCCCCGGAGCGGAGCCAATCCCCGGCGTTGGCGAGGCTGGAGGCGGAAATCTGCCCCTTGGCCTGGGCGGCTTGAAGGAGCGAAAGGACGGCGGCGGAAGCGCTCATGAGTCCACCCATAGTTGCCCTCCGGGGGGCGGGGACAAGCCCGTAGGAGGGGGAGGCGGGGGTTGACACAAACGGTCCTTTGCCAAGGGTTGACCCCCCATGCCTGAAGACCGTTCCAACCAGCAGCCCCCGGCCGGCGACGACCGTAATCTCGTCGTCGTCGACGAGGATTTCGTGAATGCGGACACCGAAGACCGCCTCTGGCTCTTCTGGGAGCGCAACAAGGGCATCATCGTCAAGGGCACCTTCGGCGTCGTCGTCGGCATCCTCGCCTTCCTCGCCTACTTCTTCTGGAACGAAAGCCGCCGCGAAGCCCTCGGCGAAGAATTCACCGCCTGCCAGGACGAGGCCGCGCGCCGCGCCTTCGCCTCGCGCCATCCGGGCGAAGCCCTCGCCGCCGTCGCCCTCGCCGACGTGGCCGACGACCTCAAGAAGGCCGGCAAGTTCGCCGACGCCGCCAAGGCCTATGACGAAGCCAGCCGCCTGAGCGGTCTCGCCGGCAAGGCTCCGGCCATCGCCGCCCTCGGCACCCGCGCCCGTCTTTACGCCGCCCTCTGCCGCCTCGAAGCCGGCGAAGCCGGCGCGGACAAGGCGATCGCCGCCGTCGCCGACGACGTGAACGCCCCGGAGACCCTCCGCGGCTTCGCCATGCTGACCCTCGCCAACGTCGCCGTCGCCAAGGGCGACTCCGCCGAAGCCACCAAGTGGCTCAACGCGATGGACAAGAAGCTGCGCGCCGGCCACGTCTGGAAGTCCGACAAGGAAGCGCTCGTCCAGTCCGAGCCCGCGCTCATCGCGCCCGCCGCGCCGGCCGCCAAGTAAGCCGCGCGTCATCGGCAAAGAAAAGCCCCGGGGTCGCCGGGGCTTCTTCGTGCCTGCCCGCGCCGGTCACTTCTCCAGCGGCTGCGTGAAGATCGCGCGGTGGATCGGCGTCGGGTACGGTTCGCCGGGCCGGGCGACGGCCCAGAGGATGCGGTTGAGCTCATCTTCCGGGGCGCGGTCGTACTCGGCGAAGTTCATCTTCTCGGAGCGCTCCCAGAAGGCGCTCTTCTTGGTGTTCTTCGCCTGGAGGTCGACCTGCGGCATGAGCGGCGAATAAGGCGTCAGCACGGCCTCCTTGGCGAAGAGGCTGAACATCGGGGTCGCGCCGGCGTCGTACTGCGTGAGCGGCGGCAGCCCCAGGATCAGCTCGATCGTGCGGATCATGCTCGCCTGCGTGTAGAGCGTGCTGTCGACGACGCCCCGCTTGCACCACGGGCTGATGACGTAGCCGATCGTGCGGTGCGCGTCGACGTGGTCGGGGCCGTTCTGGGTGTCGTCCTCGATGACGAAGATCGCCATCTCCTTCCAATACTTGCTGCGGCTGGCCGCCTCGACGATGCGGCCGAGACCGAGGTCGTTGCTGCCCACGCAGGCCTCGGGGGTGAACGAGCCGGGCGTCGTGCCGGTGGTGTGGTCCTCGCCGAGCGACATGATCGTGAAGCGCGGCAGGTCGCCGGTCTTCTCGGCCGCATGCAGGTCGTCGATCCAGTTCTGGACGAGGTCCATGTCGCGCGAGCTCTTGTTGCGGGCGGAACGCTTCCAGGTGCCGCGGTTCTCCGACGGCACGCGCTGGGCGCCTTCGCCGTAGTTGCGGTAGCTCAGGCCGTGGCGCTTGCAGAGGTCCCAGAGGTAGCCGTTGGCCGGCGTCTCCATCTCGTCGTTGCCGAAGAGCTTGCCGTGGGCGGAGTAGGACATGATCCAGGAGCGCTGGTTGAAGTCGGTGGCCATCGCGGCGTCCGTCCAGCTGTGGCCGTCCACGCTGACCTCGCTGTTGCAGTAGAGGTTGTCGAGGAGCGCGTAGTCGCGGGCGAGCTGATGGTGGTTCGGGGTGACCTTCTCGCCGTACATCGTGAGCTTCGGCTCGCCGTTGCCGATGGGCTTGCCGGCGGCGTCCTTCATGTCGCCGAGCACCTGGTCATAGGTGCGGTTCTCCTTGATGATATAGAGCACGTGCTTGATCGGACAGGGATCGCCGACCTTGGACGGGATGATCGAATCGCTCGGCAGCGAGGCCGCGCGCAGCTGCGAAGGATTGTAAGGGGAGTTGAGGCGGACCTGCCGCGTGTAGGCGACCATCTGCTTGGCGTCGGGCTTGGCGACGAACGAGAGCGACCCTTCGAAGGTCTTGCCGGGGTGGTCGAAGGTCCGCCCGGTGTGGAGCTTGTTCGGCTTCGCGCTCTGCGCCGGGAAGCTCGCGCGCGACGTCAGGCCCTTGCCGTTGGCGACGAGGAGGAACTTGTTGTCCGGCGACACGGCGACCGCCGTGGGATACCAGCCCGTCGGGATGAAGCCGTTGACCAGGGCGATTTTCTCGCCGCGGTCCTGGGCCTCCTCCATGAGGTCGCCGGAGATGTCGGCGACCATCACCGCGTTGTTGTCGGCGTTGGCGACGAAAAGCGTCTTGCCGTCGGGCGAGATCGCCAGGCCGCAGGGCGTGCTGCCCTCGGGCGACTGCGGGTAGAGGGACGTCACGATCACCTCGCGGGCGCCTTCCCAGAGACGGCGGGTCGGTCCCGCGGCCTCGCCCGGCTTCTCGAGCTGTCCCGTCTGGATGACGTGGACGGAATTGTCGCCGGAGCAGGCGACGAAGAGGCGGCCGTCGGGGGCGAGCGCCAGGTCGTTCGGCCGGATGCCGACCGTGATGTCGCGGACGCGCTGGTGCTTGGCGAGCTCGACGATGCTGACGCTGCGGCTCCCCCAGTTCGTGACGTAGAGATGCTTGCCGTCGCCGCCGATGGCCACCGAGTGGGGGTGCTGGCCGACCGCGACGGACTTCTCGAGCAGGAGGGTGTCCGGCGCGAGCTTCCAGAGCTCGTGGCCGCCTTCGTTGCAGACGTAGACGGCGCCCGTCTGAGGATGCACCGTGAGGCCGGCGAGGAAGACCGCGCGGGCGTCGGGAGCAGGCTTCACCTCGCGCGCGTACGTGGCTTTGCCCTCCTTGTAATCGAAGACATGGATCGTGCCCGTGTCGCCGCCGCTCACGTAGAAACGGTCGCCGTCCGGGCTGAAGGCCAGTCCGTTGAAGGATTCCTTCAACGGGAGGAACTGCGAGGTGCGCGGCTCGTCGAGCGTGACCACCGTCACGCCCTGCTTGTTGTATCCCGCGCTCACCGCGAGCACGGCCTTCTTGTCGGGCGCGATCACCAGGCGCAGGGCCATATCGCCGCACGGCACGTGCGAGCCGGCCGGCGTGACACCCCAGCCGTTGAAGAGCAAGTCGGCGCTGGGCGCCAGGCCGGGGCGCGTGCGCACCGCCGCCGCGTCGACATCCTCGCCAGGCCGGCGGACGGCGGTCGGCTGCGGGTCGGCGAGCAGGGTAGCGGCGGACGCCAGCAAGAAGAGGGAGGCGGGGCGGAGCGGCATGGTCGGGTCGGGGTATGACGATTACCGCCCAGCGGACGGCAAATCGCAAGCGGGACCTCGCGCGCGGACCTCTATTCTCCTTGCCAATAAAGGGCGTTCGGCGTGTCTTGCATCGACCCGTTCGCATGGTGCCGACGAGTCGTAACCCTTCCTCCCGGAGTCCGACACATGAACGAAGCCGCGCCCCTTCCGGAAGCCGCCGTCGTGGCCGAGAAGCTGACCAAGCGCTACGGTTCGCTCACCGCGGTGGAAGACCTGAGTTTCTCCGTCGCGCCGGGTGAGATCGTCGGCTTCCTGGGCCCGAACGGCGCCGGCAAGTCGACCACCATGCGCATCCTTTCGGGCACGATGTCAGGCACCTCCGGCCGGGCGAGCATCTGGGGCGTCTCGGTGGCCCTCGATCCCGCGGGCGCCAAGCGCCACCTGGCCTACATGCCGGAGAACAACCCCTTGCCCGAGGACCTGCGCGTCGAGGAGTACCTCACCCTGCGCGCCCGTCTCAAGGACGTCGACCCCCTGCGGGTCGACGAACGCGTCCGCAAGGTCATGGACGACTGCGACCTCACCCGCCGCGCCTCCGGCCGGCTCATCGGCCAGCTCTCGAAGGGCTTCCGTCAGCGCGTCGGTATCGCGGACGCGCTGCTCGCCGAGCCGAAGGTCGTCATCCTCGACGAGCCGACGATCGGACTGGACCCGCACCAGATCCTCGGCATCCGCGACCTCATCCGTTCGCTGCGCGGCAAGATGGCCGTGCTGATCTCGAGCCACATCCTCCACGAGGTCGAGCAGGTCTGCGACAAGGTCGTCATCATCAACCGCGGCCGCCTCGTCGCGCAGGGCCGCACGGAGGACCTCCGGCGCGAGCTCCTGCCCGAAGCCAGCTTCACCGTCGTGACGCGCGCCGACGAGGCCGCGTTGCTCGCCGCGTGCCGGACGATCGAGGCGGCGGCCACCGTGTCCGCCCTGCCCTCCGCCGAAGGCTGGAACACGTTCCGCATCAGCCTGCCCGCCGGCTCGCCCGCCCGCGAGACGCTCGCCGGCGCGCTGATCGCCGCCGGGATCAGCCTGCGCGAGATCGCCGAAGAACGCTTCGGCCTCGAAGACATCTTCCTCGCCGCCACGCGGCGCGCCCCGGGAGAGGCCCGTCGCTCCTGATGCGCCACTTCCGCACCTTGCTCGCGCACGAGCTGCGCTCCGCCGCCCTCTCGTGGAACACGTGGGCCGCGGCCGGGCTGTTCCTGGCGCTCATGGGCGGCATCCATTTCTTCGCGCTCGTCGAGGCGAGCCGCGCGCCGAGCGACCGCACGCCCGTCGAGTCCACGCTCTGGTTCTTCTGGCTGCCGTTGCTGTGCGTGCTGCCGCTGCTCACCATGCGCACCTTCGCCGAGGAACGCCGCTCCGGCACCTTGGCCGCGCTCCTCACCACGCCGGCGAGCGCCACGGCCGTCGTCTGGGCGAAATTCCTTTCGACATGGATCGTCTGGGTCGTCTTCTGGCTGCTCTTCACGGCCTTCCCGTTCCTCACCGTCCAGCGGCTCGGCACGCCCGGCGACACGCGCCTCGGCGACCCTTCGATCCTGTGGGGCGGGCTCTGCTTCATCGCCGTCAGCGGCCTGCTGCACGTGGCCATCGGCATCCTGTGCAGCTGCGTGACGCGTTCCTCGGCGCTCGCCGCCCTGCTCGCCTTCATCAGCCTGCTGGCCATGACCGCCGCGGGCGGCGCGATGGAGTCCCTGCCCATCGAAAGCTGGGAATGGCTCGGCTTCCTGCGGGAACCCGCGGCCCACCTGCGCACCTTCGGCCACCTGCAGGATTTCGCCGCCGGCATCCTGGATTCCCGCCCGATCGTGCTGTACGGGACCGGCACCCTGCTCTGCCTGGGCCTGGCGGTGTTGTCCGTGGAGGGACAGGAGTGACATGGCCCCGATCCGCGACGATTTCGGTTCCGTCCGGCCCATCCGCCGGCTCAACCGCCTGACGCAGGCGCTGCTCGCGATCGCGCTGGCGGTCGTCGTCAATTTCCTGGCCTCGCTGCCGGAGTTCCGTCTCCGCCACGACATCACCGCCGACCGCCGTCATTCGCTCGCGCCGGAATCGGCCGAGACCGTCCGGGCCGCCGGCCGGCGCAGTCCCGTCGGCGTGGGCCGCAACCAAGGCTGGGTGAAGGCGGTGCTGGTCACCAACGACATGTCGGAGCCCGCCCAGATCGTGCGCTCCCGCCTGCTCAAGCTCCTCGACTCGTATGTCGTCGAGTCGGGCCGCCACGGTCCCGCCTGGTTCTCCGTCGAGCTCACGGGCGCCGGCCGCAACGCGCCGCTGCTCTCCGAACTCGCGGCCCGGCACGGCGTCCCGGACGCCTCCGTCGCGCTCATCCTGAGCTGCGGCTCCCGCGCGAAATACGTCAGCTATCGCGAGCTCGTCACCAAGGAAGGCGGCTTCCGCGGCGAAGAGGCCGTGACGTCGGCACTCATCGAGGTGACCGAGGACAAGGCCGCGATCTGCTACGTCACCACCGGCCACGGCGAGCTCGGCGTCGAGGACGCGCTGCCCGAGCGGGGCATGTCGCTGCTGTCGCGTCAGCTGCGCAACCGCAACTTCGAGGTCCGCCAGCTGAACCTCGCCTCGGTCGCCGAAGTGCCGCGCGACGCCGCGATGGTGCTCGTCGCCGGCCCGTCCACCCCCTTCTCCGCCTCCGAGAACGCCCGCCTCAGGAACTACCTCTACGAACGCAACGGCCGCGTCCTCGCGTTGCTCGACCCAGGGCGCGAACACGGCCTCGAGCCGACGCTGGCGGACTGGGCGATCTTCTCGCCCGACGCCGAACTGCAGGAGCCCGACCCCGCGCGCCGCACCACCGACGGCGACATCGCCCTGATCCGCCTCGAGGAGAAGGAGCACCCGCTCACCAAGGTGCTCAAGGAACAGAACCTCCCGCTCATCGCCTCGCGGATCCGGCCGGCGCGCTTCGACGAAGGCAGCGCGCCCGACAGCACGCTCGGCGTCTGGCAGCTCGTCTTCTCCTCCGACGCCGCCTGGGGCGAGACCGACCTCGTCCGCCGGCCCGTCCGGTTCGACCCTGACCGCGACCAGCCCGGCCCCGTGTGCCTGGCCGCCGCCGCGGAACGCGCCACCGGCATCCGCAAGGGCGTCGGCGGCGCCGGCGGCCGGCTCGTCGTCATCGGCACCTCCCAGATCGCCGCCAACCAGCGGCTGAACCGCGGAGGCAACCGCGCCTTCGTCACGCAGTGCGCCGCGTGGCTCACCGACCGCGACCGGGCGATCTCGCTGCCGGTCCGCGCCGAAGGCGAATATCAGCTGAACGCCACCGCCGCCGACTTCTGGGCCCTGGCCCTCCGCTTCTCCCTGATTCCGCTGGCCGTCCTCGCAGTCGGGCTTGCGGTTTCCGTGTGGCGTCGCAGAAGTTGACGTGCTCATGCGGATCTCCCGCACCACCGTCATCCTGCTGGTCGCCAACCTGATCGCCTTCGGTCTCGTCTGGAGGGCCACGTCAGGCCATCAGCCGACGGCCGTCGCCCAGACGCAGCTCTTCCCCGCGACGCCGACGAAGCTGGTCCTGAGCGAAGGCCCGGAACGCCTCGTGCTCGAGAAGCGCAATTCCGCCTGGCGTCTGGCCGAGCCCTTCGACTGGCCGGCCAACATCTGGTCCGTGCAACGCCTGCTCGACGAGCTGCGCTTCGTCAGCGCCGAAGCCGGCTTCGACGCGGCCGAAGCCAAGGCGAACGGCTCCGGCCTGAAGGACTACGGCCTCGATTCGCCGCGCTGGACGATCAAGGTCACGTCCGAGACCGGCTCGGTCGTCGAGGCGAAGATCGGCGTGCAGCCTTCGACGCGCCATCACTTCCTGCTGACCGACGACGGTAAGCGCATCATTCCCCTGCCGGAGGCCATGGCGGCGGCCCTAGCCGCCAAGCCGGAAAGCTACCGCGTCGACAAGATCTTCGAGATCGCGGATTTCGAGGCCCGGGCGATCTCGGTCCGCCACCGCACGAAGGACGGCGAAGTCGTCACCGGGCTCACCGCGGAAGCCCGCCCGCGCATCGGCCGCCGCGTCCAGCTGCCGGAGTGGCGCTTCGAGACCCCTTACGACGCGCTCGCCGACGCCGATGCCACCGCGCGGGCGGTCGCCGACCTGACCAACCTGCGCGCGAGCAAGTTCGTCGCGCTCGCGGACGACGTCACCGGCCTGACCGCCCCGGTGCTCCGCCTGTCCCTCGAGGGAAATTCGCGCCGCCAGGTGCTGCTCGTCGGCAACGCCGCGCCGGGCCAGCCCACGATGCTCTGCGCGCGCCTCGAGGAGAACAGCTCGGTCTTCCTCGTCGAAGCCCGCCTGCTCAACGAGTGGTTCGCCGCCCGCGAGACGCTCGCCGCCTCCCGCCCCGCCGATTTCGACCCGGCGCTCGTCACCGGCTTCACCATCGCCGCCGGCGGCCGCACCATCACCTTGCACCGGCTGGAAGGCGCCGCCGCCGAAGCCCGCTGGGAGATCCCTGTAGCGCCCGGTTCCACCGCGACGAAGCGACGCGAGGCCGACGCCAAGATCGTCGCACGCTTCCTCGACGCCGTGGCGCAGCTCCGCGCGACGCGCCGCAAGGCCGCCGTCGGCGGCGGCAGCGTCCCGGCCGTGATGGCGCTGACGAATCCCGGCACCACCTCCATCCAGACCCTCGAGCTCGAGTTCGGCGCCGACCGCCTGCTGCTCACCTTCACGGACGACCCGGACAAGGGCGCCGGCACGCGCGTCGTGCACGCCAAGGGTTCGCCGCTCGCGGCGGTGTGCGACGTCTCCCTGCTGAACGGCGGCCACCAGAACGTCGAGCCGCAGGCCTGGCGCAAGCGCGCCGTGGCGGAACTTCCCCAGGGCGCGCGCGTGAGCGGGCTGCGCCTCACCGCCCGCGGCGACGGCAAGGTCCTCGGCGAAGCGCGGCTCGGCCCGGACGGCAACTGGGCCGGCTCCGGCCGGCTCGACCCCGCCAATTCCCGCCGCCTTGCGGTCGGCCTCGCCGAGGTCCGCGCGACGGAATTCCCCGGCCGCGACGTCGGGGCGGGCGGCTGGAAGTTCGAGATCCGCGTCACCGACCAGGCGGCCACCGGCGGCGGCGCCGCCAGCGAGACGTTCCGCACCTACCTCTGCTCGGCGCCCTTCAACACGCGTTCATTGCTCATGCGGGATGAATCCGACGACGACGATTTCGTCCTCGAAGCCGGCCTCGCCGAGATCCTGATCCCGCTGCTGACCGAAGCCGGCAGATGAAACCCAAGGCGGCGAGTTCCCCCTTACGCAGGTTCCTGCGCGGGCTGACGAACACGTGCCTGCTCCTGCTGCTGCCTGTCCAGCTGACGCTCTGCTGGGTCGCCGGACTCGACCATCCGACGAAGCTGCCGGACTTCCTCACGGAGCGGGTCGCGGCGCGGCTCGCCGAACACGGACTGCGGCTGCAGGCCCGTCATTACTGGATACTGCCCGACCTGACCTTGGCGGCCGACGACCTCACGCTCGGCGTGGACGGCATGACCGGCGATGTCTTCACGGCGGCGCGCATGGAGATCGCGCTTAATCCGGCCCTACTCGTCGCCGGCCAGGTCGAGCCGACACAGGTCCGCCTGTCAGGCGCCCGTCTCTGGTGTCCGGCCTCCGTCGCCCGCGGCGGCGTGCGCCGCCCGCTGATCGACACGCTGACCGTCGACATCACCAAGGAAGGCCGCTGGCTCAACCTCCGGTCCATCCAGGCGCGCGGCGGCAAGATCACCTGCCACCTTTCCGGCGAAGTGCCGACCGGGCTCCTGCGCGGCGGCAAAGAGACCGACGGCCAGACGCCCCTGTCCCGCCGTCTGGCCGAGGCCTTCGCGGCGATCGAGACCGCGGTCGACGTGGCCGAGCGTTCCGGCGGCGCTTCCGTCTCGCTCCGCTGCCAAGGCGGCAGCGACGGCAGCGCCGAACTCGCCTTCCAGGCCGTGCTCGGCAACGACTGGGCCGACGACGGCCTCGGGCTCATCCAGGTCCGTGGCCTCAACCTGCGCGGCGCCCTCACGGTCGCGGCCGACGGGCGCATCGGCGGCTGGCGGCTCGACGGCGGAGCGCAGGAGATGGCATGGCGCCAGCTCTCGGCGGAGCGGCTCGACGTCCACGCGCGCGGCCAAGGACGACGTGAAGACACCGTCGCGGAAGTGACGCTGACGCAGGCGAAAGTCGCCGGCCTCGAACTACGACGCGTACGACTGGAGGCGCGGCCGGTCGCGGGCGGCGGCCACCGGATCGGCTTCCGCGTCCTTTCCGCCGCCTCGACGGCCAGCGGCGCGGCGACCCTCGGACCGGACGGCGCGATCACGGCCGCCATCGACCATGCTGCCGTGTCCGGCGACGAGGTCGGCGCGCAACCCGAAGCCGGCAGCCTGCTGCGCGCCGCCGGCGTGGACCTGCGGGGCGAAGTCCTGCTACGCGACATCGCCGCCGAATTCTCGGCGAAGGGCGACTTCGCCCGGGCTTCCGGCGAGGTCGCGGTCTCCGGCTTCCGCGGCCTGGGACTGTCCGCCGAGGCGATCTCTCCGGACAAGGCCCTGCCCCTGCGCACGCGCTTCGACCTCGACCTCTCCCGTCCGGGCGCGCCGCTTCGTCTGCGCGACCTGCGTCTCGCCACGGTCGCCGGCTCGGCCGACTGCGAGCTCAAGGCGGGCGGCGCGTTCATGCTCCACCTCAACGGCGAGATCGCTCCCGCGAGCCTCGACGGCGTGCTCGGCGAGTGGTGGGTGTCCCTGTGGCGGCTGTTCCTCGTGCGCGAGAATCCCTACGCCTTCATCGACGTCGAAGGCCGCTGGGGCGCGCTCACCAGCGTGACGAGAGGCCGCGTGCTCCTGAACCGTTTCGACTTCATGGGCGCGCCCTTCCGGCACGTCGAGGTCTCCGTCGACGCCGACGCCAAGCAGACCTACATCGGCCTGCATCGCCTGGGCGGCGGGGACTCCGAGGCCGACGGCAGCGTCGAGGGATCCGCGACGTGGGATTGGTCGAAGCCGCCGGCGCTCGCGGGACCCGTCGTGCGCGCCGAAGGCAACCTGCAACCTTGGATCGCCGCGCGTTGCGCCGGCAAGGAGTTCGGCGAAGCGCTGCGCGGACTCTCGCTGCCGAGCGACCATCGCTTCACCTTGCTGCTCACGCCGGGGTCGAAAGGCCCGGACGTGAAGACCTCGATCGAGTGCGCGGGCGCCTTCTCCGCATGGGGCGTCGCGGGGAAATCGTTGCTGGCGAGCACCGAGAACATCGACGGCGGCATGCGCGTGCGGGCGAAGCTCGGGCTCGCCGACGGCGAAGCCGCGCTCACGTTGGACGGCGACCCGCTGCACCAGACGAAGATCTCCCTCGGGCTCAAAGCCTGCGACCCCGCCCAGATCGGCCAGCTGCTGAACGACCTGAACGCGACCAAGCCGAAGGAAGCCTCGGCGCCGGCCGCCGCCAAGGCGACCCCAGGCGGCAAGCTCGACCTCGACTTCACCGGGCACCTCGACCTTGAGAAGCCGCGCCAGCTGCAGGGGCTCGGCCGCTTCGCGCTCACGGATCCGGAACTCAAGAAAGTGCGGCTCCTCGGAGATATCTCCAAGGTCCTGGAGGTCTTGGGCGTGGGGGCGACGACGTACGACCTCAGCCAGGCCAAGGGCACTTTCGGCTGTATCGGCGGTCGGGCCTACTTCCCGGACCTGGCCATCACCGGCCCCCAGGCCCGCCTGGACCTGGCCGGGGAAATCGACCTCCAGGCCTCCACCCTGGTCTTCGAAGGGGACTTTTCCCTACCCCGCAAAGCCGGGTTCAATCCCCTGGAGCTCCTGAACCTGAATCGCGCCCTCATCAGCTTAACAAAAATAAAGCTAAAAGGCCCTATTTCGAAGCCCGAAACGAGCGCCATTCCGACCCTAAAAGATATCATTAAGCCTCAGAAGGACAGCAAGTTAGGTAAGATTCCCGACGGAATTCAGGAATGAGGGGTTGATTTACCCCCCTGATACCCTGTATCAGAGAGGAACACCCCCTCACGGAGGACATTACCTTGGACCTAATTAAGATTAAACAAGTCGTGGATTTGATGAAGAAGTCGGACCTTTCCGAGTTCGAGATCCAGGACCAGGATTTCAAGCTGCGCATCAAGCGTGACCTGCCCGGTCGCGCCCCGATCGCAGCCCAGGCCGCCCC